>LGVF01306087.1_pt2 | contig 21559 bp, 7 predicted proteins | sample 469901 | NCBI WGS metagenome assembly LGVF01 (sample SAMN03893561, study PRJNA290197) | marine sediment metagenome | material: sediment; isolation source: combined push core samples #3730, #5133, and #5579 collected at Hydrate Ridge | place: Pacific Ocean: Hydrate Ridge
AATTGATTAAACGGTTGACTATATCCAAATTCTCTATTTGAGTATGAGAAATTAAGAGGTATTGACCATCCATATATGGAAAGATTCAGGCTTCCTGATGCATAAAAGTCAAACGGATTTCTGCGGTTATCTATACCTATAGCGTTATATCCTATTCCGTTAAAATTTATACCCCCCGTTACTTCTATAGGTTTCTTATTTTGCAAACCATCTAAGCGTTGGGCTTTTGCAAATAGACCTATTAGTAGTATAAGTATTATTAATATGTGTTTCATTATTATTGGGTTTCTTTTTAAAAGTTGCGGGTTTTGAGTTACGAGTGAACTAAAGTGACTAGAGTTTAGTTTTGAGTTAACTTTAGCTCACTCCAAACTTTAGTCACTCATAACTTTTTAAAAGTGACTAGAGTTTAGTTCACTCGTAACTTTAGTTCAAAGACTTACCTATAGAAGCAAAAATGGCAAGTATTTCATTCGCTTCTTTTAATTTTTCTTGTATCATATTTATATCAATCCATTTCATATCTAAAATAATTTCGAGCCAATAAACTGTTTCTGATGCTTCACTTTCACTTATTTTAATTTTATTTCTAAAGTCAGCTTTACTCCTTGCTCTATTTGCTTCTCTATAGTTAGCACCTACACTAGTTCCTGATTTTGTGATTTGATTCTTTAACACATTCCCCTCAGGTGTTTTTGGAAGTGAAATTGATAGTTTAATTATATCTATTGCAAACTTCCTTGTTCTAAACTCTAGCTGTTTTCCAAATTCCTTGTTGTTCATGTATTTTCTATATTTAGTTAAGAGTTACGAGTGAACTATAGTGACTATAGTTTAGTTTCGAGTGAACTAAAGTGACTAAAGTTAACTCTAGCTCACTCATAACTCTAGCTCACTCGTAACTTTATCTCTTTATAACCTGTTTTACCTTACGAACGTTTTCCGAGACAAAAACAACAACATAAACACCAGGTGGTTTAGATCTTATATTTATAGGAATATGATTTATTTTTGAGACATTTATACTTTGATTAAATACAACTAAACCATCGGCTATTCTGTAAATTTTTAGTTCAGCAAATTCAGGTATTTTGGTTAATTCAATTTCTACTTCAAATTCTCCTTGCGATGGATTAGGGAATATGTTGAACTCTTTTACCAGAGGCACATTTTCTTCGTCAGTCCAATCAATATTATTTTTATCATAAATATTAATTGTTTTAAATATTTGATCGTCGCACGATGATAAACTTAAATACAAACCTAAATCATACTTGCCTTCGTTATCAAATTTAATATTTAACGATTGCTCATTTTCATCAACCACCCAAACACCTTCTGGTTTTATCCATGTGTAATTATCGTAAGGTGTATTAGTAATGTTTATTGCCGAAACTTCCTCATCGGTGAATGCTTCGGTTGCTACAAGAAAATCGGCTACAAGTAAATCATCGCGTTTTTCTATTACGAATGTATCAGAGGCCTTACATCCATTACCATCAGTTATATCTAGAGTATATTCTGCTGCATCGTTTATTGTTACTGATTTTGTAGTTTTATTGAAACCTTTATCTGATGTCCAGTGATATGTAACAGCATAATCAGGGGCTGTTTTTTCTATTGATTGTTCTACACATAAAACCTCATCGCCACCCATATCTAGAGTTAATAGTGGTGGATTGTCGAACTCTGCTTCTACAATTTTTGTGCATCCTAGTGCATCAATAACTTCTATATCGTGAATGCCAGCTGGTAAACTTTTTAATGGCAACTCTACTTCTTCACCATTGAAAAAATATTGATATGGATATGTTCCTCCTACAGGTGTAAAATCAACCCAAGCATCATCAGAATTATGACAGCTTAATTCTGATAAATACAAATTTTCTATTTGTATATCATTACCTGGCTTTGTTGTAAAAGATTTGAATATTGAACAAGCATTAGCATCGGTAACGGTTATATTGTGTTCTCCAGATATTAAGTCGCTTCTATTTTTGGTAGTTACTCCATCGTCCCATAAATAAGTATATGGAGATGTTCCTCCTGTAATATCAATATCTACATTTACATCAGCCGAATTTAAACACGATTCTTTAACTATATCAAATTTTGTGAATTTTAGTTTTTGCAAATCTTTGGCTACAATAATCGTTCTTACATCATAACACTCGGCAGGCGAAGTTGCTACAACTTTATAAGATCCTTTTTCTAATCCTCCAAATATGTGTGAATCATTTACCTCTTCAACTGTTTCAATTTCAACATCACCTTGTTTAAGGACTAGTTTAGCAGGGAATCCTGATATTACCTCAACTTTTATAGAAGCATTATTTCCTTCGAAACACAATAGTGAATCTTTTATAGAAAGTTGTATTTCCATAGGTGGAATTTTTAGATCATCTATTATATATTCCACACTACAACCTTTAGGATCGCTAACTATAACTTTGTAATTAAAATCAGCATTTATCCCTATCGATTTATCAGAATAGATATTTAATTCTTCATCATTAAACCCAACAACTTTGTACCATTCATATTCATATTTGCCATTTCCTCCAGAGACTGTAAGATTAACATCTGCAGTGTTTTCGATACAATATTGTTTAATGATTGTGTGAGAAACTTCCAACGGTTGAGGTTCAAATATTAAAATACTTTCTGAACTTATCTGTTCACAGCCTGTATTACTTATTACAGTTACTACATATTCTCCACCGATGAGAGTTGAATTTATATAGGTTCTTTCATTATAATCACTTTCTACAAGCTTATTATTGATAAGTACTGTAAATGGTTTGGCTCCACCTGTCCATGTATATTGTATTTTTCCATCTTGGGCATTGTTACAGCTTACATTCTTAATCATTTTTGAATCATAGACTAATGGTTCTGGGCCATTAATAGTAAAATTTTGCTCGAGAGTACCTGAACTACAATCTCCATTTTCAGATGAATAGTAATACTGTAAAGTATAATCTCCTTTACCTAAGCCTGTAATATTAATATTGCCATTTTCGGCTGGTAGATAATTATCATCTTTTTTTAGTTTGTAGTAATAGTTGGTGCTTCCACCTTTCATAGTTGCTGTTACACCACCGTCAAACAGGTGTGAACATGAAGTTGGTGTAGTTTTTGGTTCACTAGTACTGAAATAATCAATATTTGCGCCAATCTCAAATATTTCACTACTGTTGAAACATTCATCATTTTTATCAATTACAAGTTTATATACTCCTTTGGTTAATGATTTAAATATTTTTTCTTGCTCCAATGTTATTTCTTGAGCATTAAAACCTCCTAGATTATCCTTTTTGTACAAAACAAGTCTATATCCATCTCTTGCAATTTTTACTGATACATTGGTGTTTTCGTGCGAACAAAGAATATCGTCAAATTGAGGTATTACTTTAGGCATGTTATTATTGCCTATTTGCAAACCAGAAAGAAAGGTTAAACAGTTATTGCCAGAATACTCCTCTCCACTATCTTGCACTTCAACTTTATAAATATTTTTTGAACTTACATTCTTTATAGTATCTAATGTCTCATCATCAATAATATCGTATTCTTTATCTTGGTTTAATATTGACCATTGATAAGAGTAATTACCTCGTCCACCAGCTACATTTGCAGTAATACTTCCATTTGCAAAACCACAGTCGGCATTTACATATTCTTTCGAAACAATAATCTCACTGGGTTCTGAAATAGAGATTATAGTGTCTAGTGTGTTACATCCAAAATTGTCGCTAACTATTATTTTATAATCATTAGGACCTAATGATGATAATTCAACCTTATTATCCGAATACTTTTCATACGTTAATAATACTTCATTATCTGCAGAAATATTGACATTATAAATACCACTTCCACCACTCCAAAAATAGTTGATAGTTCCATTATTGCCTCCATTACAAATAACCTCAGATTTGGATGCACTGGTCTTTACTAATTGATTATATTGATTGATTGCAAACTTTGTAGAAATAGAATCGTTATCTGAACATTTATAAGCGTATGAAAACTTAAATTCATATTCTCCTTTTTCAAGACCTGAAATAAAGATATCATTTCCTATTTCATCTACTGTTGAGTGTATTTTTCCATTTAGATATAGTCTATATCCGTATTTATTTAATCCTCCTGCTAACTTTGCTGAAAAAGTTCCTCTAGTGCCATAACAAATATTATCGGTATGAGTTTGATTTGAAATTGCCAATAGGTTTATACTTTTTCCTATTTCAACAGTTTCTGTTTCAGTACTACAGTTTTTATTTGTAATGGCTTTTACTATATATAATCCTTTTGAAAGACCTGAAAATGTAGCTTTTCTATCTTTCAGTACTTTCTGTTGTTGAATTGCTTCAACTATACCTTCTTTATATAAACTAAGTGTTGCATCTTCATCACGAAGTGTAACTGACAAACTTCCATCATTCGACTCCGCGCACTTAACATCTGTTATTATGTTTAATCCTCTTAATACAGGATTAGTTGGAGTTACTCTAAAATACTCTGTTTCGACGGGGTCGCCATCTTTATCAATACTACATCCATTTGCATCAATTACACTTGCTTTATATTGAACATATGACTCTAATCTAGTAATAGACGATTCAGATGATAGATTAGTTAGATTATCGGTTTTGATTACCACATCTTTAGTCCCTTCTACCTTATACCAAATAACTGTATATGGTTTTGTACCGTCTTTTATTTTTATAGATGCACTACCATCTTCTTCTCCACAGTTCGATGTAATAATGTTGTGTTCTTCTATTTTTAACTCAAGTATTTCATCTATTGTGAATCCTATTTTATTACAAGAATTTTCAATATAAGATATTGTATAATTACCTGCCTCTAAACTATCATTTTTATATTTTTTATCGTCCGTTTCGAAATAAAAATCATCATCAGATTGTTTAATAATGAAATATGGCGGTTTACCTCCTTGCCATGATATATTTACGGTACCGTCGTTTCCTATACATGAAACTGGGGTTGTTATAGGTTCTCCTTCTATTCTTAAAGAATCATTGGGGATAGTAACTTCTATAACTTCTTCGCAAGTTTCAGGATAATCGTCTTTTTGATTTTTTGCATAAACGAGATGTACTCCTGATAACAATCCAGAAAAAGAAGCAATAGGACTATAATTTCCTTCTTCACCTAATTTGTATGTAAATACACTCTCATTCCATCCTCCATTGGCGCTTACGATTATTATACCTTGATTGCCAATGCAATAATATGGAGTAATTTGTGGGGTATCAAAAGAGATTTTGTTTGGTTCGTAAATACTGAAAGCTTCTGATTTTGGATTAGAGCAACCTCCATTATTATCGGTATATAAAATTTCATATTCTTCACCAGATATGGAGCCTTTTAAACCACTAATAGTAACTTCTTTACTTATTGTACCACTAGTTATTAGTTTTTTACTTTTATCTTTTATTTCATAGGTGTAATTTCCACTACCCCCACTAATAGAAAAGGTAACTGAGCCATTTTCTTCTCCGAAACAATTTGCATTTGTTACATTTATACTCCTTATATCTAATATATCTATATCCGTAACCTCTATTGCGCCTGATATAATTGAACATCCAATTTTTTTGTCATACAAATAAATTTTGTATTCGCCATGTTTAAGATTATCAAAAGTATATTTAGTATTTGTTTTTAAATCATCACTAGTAGCAATAGTATTGTCATCTTTGTCTATTAATGATACAGATACGTCTTCATAATACTCAGGTATTATTGCTAAATACTCTATTTTACCATTGGCTGTATTATAACAAAGAGCCTGTATAGGTGTAATTGTTTTAAAACTCAATTCTGGAGCATTTATTATATCTTTTGAAACTGATAATATTTCACAATTATTATCATCTACTAATTTTACTTTATAAGACCCAAATTTTGTATTGAACTGTCTTTCTACACCTAAAGTTATATTCTTTAAGATACCAAGGTCAAGAATCTTATCACCGTTTTTATCTGTCAATATTGCTTCAACATTATTATGCTCAGTAGCATCAAATTGCGGAGTAAAGCTTATAATACCATCATCAGATCCAAAACATTTTGTTTGAGTGCTTTGTATTTTACTAATGATCATTAGTTTGTTTGCTATTGTTGCAGTATAACCAGTTTCTTGGTAAATACATGCATCAACTTCTTTGGGTTTTAAACTTATGTTATAATCTCCATTATTTAGGTTAGCACTAACAATTCCATTGGTTTTGTTATAATCTCGCCATGCACCACTATTAATTTTATATTTAAAAGCACCAGTGTAACCTCCATTATTACTTATTTTTGCGATAAAAGAGCCATTATTTCCACATGTTTGAGGGATAGTGGCTATATTGAGTGTTGGTTTTGAATGGTGTTCTATTGTAAAATTAACTATCTCTTTATCGTTACAATTTGTACCATAGCTAACTTCCACACTGTAATCTCCTGCCTTTAGTCCGTTCAATGGATAATCCCCAGAACTTGTAATGTTTTTTGATGTAAAAACGTTAGGTCCACTCAGTCTTGTTAAGGTATATGGTGTTTTTCCTCCAGTATTATTTAGCTTAATGCTTCCATCACTTGATGATGAACATGTGGCTTTGGTTTTGCTATTGGGAATTATTGAGGTATTCAACTCATAAGGTCCTATAAAAACATTGTCTTCTATAAAACACGAAGGATTATTTTCATAATAAACTTTTATTTTATGATTTCCTGAGGATAATCCTGAAACTGAAATTTTACGAGGATTACTTCCTTGATATGTTGATTCTTTTGGAGAACCTCCGTCAATTATATATATTAACTTTTCATAGGCACTATAGTCATCCTGAAATGACACCATTGCATCAAAAGAACCAGTACTACTTCCAAAACAATAATTGTCTTTAACATTTAAGAATTGTAATTGTTTTGGCTCTTTGTGGTTATTAAGTGAATATGTATTAACTGTAGTATTTCCTTTTCTGAATTTCGTTAACAAGGTAGGGCACCCATTTTCATCCTCTATCCGCAATTCTAATTCCTTGTACTGATCAGCTTTTCTTTTATCATTTATATAAATATAATCCCCAGTGATAGTATTTCCTTCTAACAATGAGAACCGTTCATCTGTGTCTCCAACATTTCCTTGGAGAATAAAAGTATAATTTGCTTTATTAACATTACTTGGCCAATAAATTTTAATTCTTCCTATTTCATCACAATACCTATCTATTATTTCTATGTTTGATGATGTAAATGGGGGAGGAGTATATACAGGAACATTTAGAATTACTGAAACTTTTCTATACTTACTTATCTCACATGCTCCTATAAGCTGTTTAATAACTCTAAATTGAATTGTCTCTTCTATTGAAGAAGTTATATATGTTGCAGATAACTTATGTTCTATAATATTTGAGTTAATATTATACCATTCACCATCTCGATTTTTACTCTGTAATTGATATAGATATTTAGTCTCATCAACAGATGAACCATAAGATATTTCAAATTGACTATTTGTACATGCAAAATTATTACTTCTATTTATACTTAATGCTGATATTGAAAAAATTGGTAAAATAGCTTTTACATCTATTTTGTCGAATGATACAATTTCATCATAGGAATCACAATAATCTAAAATAATACTCCCTGTTCCAATAGAATTCCATTTATATTCAATAAATGTCCCTTTAGAATCAGATCCACTTCCAATTACTTCACCATCACCATCAACTGTTTCATAACAAGGGCCTCCTAATCCCCAATCAGTATGATAAAACTTGTATGTACATCCAACATAAATTTCTATTGTAACTGAATAGCTTTTTTGAGAAAAAATCATAAACAACAATAATAATCCAATCTTGTTCATAGTAAAATATTTTTTATTTTTGGAAATACAATTAGTAGCTAAATAATTATAGATTATTCAATATCTACCCATTCAACATCACAATATTCTTTTAAATATTTCAATTTTTCTATATTTGGGTAATCAGTGCCTGTTGGATAATAAATAGTTTTTACACAATCAAATACATCAGTCATAAATATGGTCAAAGGGTTTTCATAACGAGTAAATGTAATTTCAGTTAAATTATCATTATAAATAAATGCTTGAGTCCCTAGTAATTTTAGTGATTTCGGGAATTTTATTGAATTAATGTCACAAGTAGAAAATGCCCATTTCCCAATTTGTTCTAACTTTTCATTTAAATCTATTAATGATAATTTATTACAATAATAAAAAGCATTTTCATCAATTATATTTAAGTTTGGGGGTAGTTTTACTTCAACTAATTCTCTCATTTCAAAGAATGTATAAATACCAATTTTTGTAAGATATATAGCACTAGACATATCTATTGTTTTAATCGTTTTATTCCTATTTGTATAACCCCCATTACCCGATAATCTTTCATCACTGAAAATCCCTATTTTCTCGGTACGATAATCATTTTTCTCATACCTACCTTTTATACCTATTACTTTTCTACCATTAATAGTAGCAGGAATAACTATATTTTCTACATTTTTATCCCCAAGATATTCTATGATAGTTGCTCCTCCAGTTGCTCCATCATATACTACTTTCCATTTTCCATCTTCACTTACAGTATCATATTGCCATTTTGCTTTTAAATAAATATTTTCAGTAATGTAATCCTTAAAATCCCACAGTAATCCATCCATAGTTTGCCAATCAACTAATTCATAATTTTCTAATATAGGATCTTTTGGCTTAAATGATCTTTCACCAACTTCTACCTCAATAGCATCTATATCAGAGCCTCCATTACTATCAAAGAAGTATGTGCATGTTTTTTTAATGGTAATCTCATATTCATATATATCATCATTTTCCGCAGTAACTATTACTTTTGGAGAGTTGATAAAATCATATGGTTCCTTACTCTTAGGACTAACACTTTTACCTTCAAAAATAATTGTTGGCACTAAATTGTTAAAATCTGCATTGTATGGTATATTCACAGAAAACGGTACTGTATATAAATTAACTTCTATATCTTCATTAAAATTTTCATTATCTGTTTCTTTAAAAGAAATAGATACAATATTTGTAGACCCCGACTTTTCTTTCTCACAAGAAGTAAATGCTAACATTAGTAACATAAATTGTAATAGGTATTTTGTTTTCATAATTGTTTCTTAAAATTGTTATTTGTTTAGGTGTTTTTTGTTTAGGTGTTGGCTCATCTGCATGGTGAGACAGCTCATATTTTATAAGTTTAATACATCAGTTTCAAACCACTTAGCTTTATTACTTCCTCTTGCAATAGCTTTTATAAAATATTTATAGTTGTTCCCCATATTTACTTCTTTATCGGTATAAGAATTTGTGTTTCCCATTTTTCTGAGTAATGATGGTTTTCCTGTGTTTGTTTGTCTGTATATAGTTATTTGTATATTATCTTTTTGTGTTATCCAATTCAACTCTATAGTACCATTGCTTCGTTTTACATTGGCAGTTAGGTCGCTTATTAGGTTTTCGCTATTATCTATGTTTGCGGTTAATACCATAGCTTTACTTGGTGATGATTCGTTTCCTATACTGTCTATTGCTATGAGTTTGTAGTGGTATTTTTGTGAGTTTGTTATTTTATTATCATTTATAAACGTGCTATCACTTTTTGTATAATCTTTAAGTAGTTCCCATTTATTATTACTTGCCAATTTTCTGTATAGCTTAATACTATCTAAATCGCTACCGCTAGTTGCCCATCGCAAATAGTTACCATTCTTATCTGCGGTTGCTTTTACAAATACGGGTGATGGTGGTGCTATTGTATCGGGTTTTACTACATGCAGTAGTTCTGAATATTTAGATGTGTTAAATCTATTATCTTCTGATGTGATTTTGTACCAATAATGTCTATCTAAATTACCCAAATTCAGAGTGTCGGAATATGTATTTACTATTATTGAGCTTCTTGTTATTTGTTGGTATTCGCCATTTTTGTCTCTAGAGCGGTAAACTCTGTAACCTTCTAAGTCTTTATCGTTTACATTATCCCAATACAGTTTTACAATTCCTGTTTTTGCTACAGATGCTTTTAGGTTTTTAGGTATTGCAGGAGCTATAGAATCTGTTGGTTGTAATAATACAGGGAAAGATTTTTTTACTTTTCCTGATTTTGATATTGTTGTTACTCTGTAGTAGTTTGATGATAATGAATTGTTATCTGTAAACTGGTTTATTTCTGGTTTTAAACTATCGGATATTACTTGGTAATTACCTTTTATATCGAATGATCTTTCTATTATGAATGATCTTACTTGTTGAGACGCAATGCTTTGTGTCTTTATGTTGTTGGGGACTGTAATGCCGTTTGGAGGAGACGCAACGCATTGCGTCTCTACGGTATTCCATTTTATTACTGCCTTATTTTCTTTATTGATGTATTGATCTGTAATTTGTGAATATACGGCATCGTCTTTCTTACCTTTTACTTTTATTATATTTGATGCGGGTGATATATCTCCAAATGCATCAATTCCTTTTATGCGGTAATAATATTCTTTTTCTAACTCTGGCAATATTTCTGCCCTCTGCATCATGTAATTATTTTTCTCTACATCTAATACTGTGAAAGGAGTTTTATTTGTTCTTTCGAAATTTATACTATCGGTAGAACGTTCGATATAATATGCTATAAATACACGTTTGTAGTAATAATGATTCCATTCTAATTTTGCTATTCTATCATCTACTTTTGCTGATAGTTGTGGTGCCATTTGTAATGGTTCGTAATCGTCTAATCCAAGATAGATAGTTGCTTCTCCTTGCTTTATTTGCTGGTTTTGCTTTGCTTCTTCCCTTCCAATTTTCAGCTTCGAGCTTCGAGCTTTTATTTGTGGGTCGCTTATTTCTGATATTATCTTATATAAATATTTCTCACCTCTTTTTGCTGTTTTGTCTTCATATCGCAAACCCGATAATTCGGATGCTCGTACCGAAATATCGCAGGCTAATAATGCAAATGAGAATCTGTTTTGAAGCTCTGTGTTTTTGTTCAAAATACTTGTAATATCTTCTGACTTATTACTCATTTCAAAATCTTCGCCATATATCGATTGTGCGGCAACTGCAACGTAATCATCTTTTAATGCATCTTGCTCCCAATATTTTAATTCATCGGGTTTAATTGCGCTGAATGTCAATAGCTGTTTTTCGGGTTTATCTAAAAACTCATTATTCATTTTTAATGTGTAACGTTCTATTTTCACACCATACTTATTGTTGAGCAACCATGAGTTTGCATCGGTTGGTGCCCAACGTAGTATTATTGAGTTTTCGGTTGCCTTTGCTACTAGCTTGTATTCTATCTTTTCTTGCGAAAACATAGAAATACTTAGTAGTAAGGCTAATATTATTATATAAGCATTCTTTTTCATCATTTTACTGTTAGACCTCGTAGAGTCGCAGACCAACGAGAGTCGTTTTTCTTATTTATTCGACTCTACAAAGTTTCAACCTATCTGCTGATAGACAGGCTCTTGTAGGTCTTTAGTTTAATTATTATTAATTTCCAGCACCTTACTACTAGAAAGACCTATTCCTGGTAATATATAATTTACTTTTACAGGATAAACTTCCTTGTAATAATCTGGAACTCTTTCCATATCTAATATCTTTCTTGCTTTTTTATTTTGAGTATTTACCCATAAAGTAGCAGCCTGATTTATGAAGTCTATATAATCTTCTTTAGCTTCCCAATTTATTCTATCTGACAATCTAAACTTGCTATAGTTCTGATCTAATGATATTACATTTTTTATAGGTATGTAACCCATTTTATCAGTACTTCTAAACCTATGTTCAAAATTTAACTCTTTAGCAAGTTTATACATATATGGATTAATTTTATCCTCGAACCAAGAGTTATTTAAACTCTCTTCAAACACAATCATAGGTTCATCTTTGTAAAGTTCTATTTCATCAAAATACTCATCGGTACTATAACCTGAGCCTATCTCCTTAAGTCCCATATATCTATTCTCTCCGTCGTACAAATAATCTTTATAGAAATTATACTCATACTTAGCAGCATCAATCTTAGCTCCAAAAGTCTCATATTTAGAGCTACGTAAATTCATAGCATAAAGCACCTTCTCTTCGAGTTGCTCAAGTGTACCTTCGGCTTTTTGTGTGGTAACTATTGTTTCCGATTCACCACTTGTTTCTATTTCTTTTTCGGTTTTTTCTACGTTAGCATCTATAGCACTATTGTCTTGCGCTGGTACGTTTACCAAACGCATTTCGTATTGCGCTTGTTTACTGAATCCTCTTGGTAAATTAAAATCTACTTGTTTATCGGCATAACCCAAAGTACTTTTAATAATTTCGCCATCTTCTGATACAAAATGTACTTCTTGTTTCCACTTTGCATCGGCTGCAAACAATTCATCTTGACCTTTATCCAGTTTTATATATCCTTTCGAAAATTCTTTTGGATAAAAATTTTGCATACCCTTTAACGGGTATGAATATGCAATATTGTTTTCGGGAATAAAATCGGGGGCTACACCGCTTATAAATTCTAAACTTTTGCTTTTATCCAGAGTTTTACCGTTTACTACAAGTTTTTTCCAAGAGTTACCTTGTTTTTCTTTTAAGCTGATTTTTACATCGAGCTTTAATTTTGCTTTTGAAGGTAATATATCTATGGTTTTATAAACTATTACTGTATGGTCGTCATTCCAAATTTGTTCTGCATCTATAACTTTTCCTTTATCAGTTTTTAATACTAATTGTTCTAACTCAATCTTGTAGGTTTTCTTTGTATTATCGGCTTCCAAAATAGTGAAGGGCTTACCTACAGCGTAGTTGAAAACTACTTGAGGCTCTGCAAATACATTTACATCGGTGCTCCCATCGTTTGGTGTCATTGAGGCAATAATTCCTTCGCCTTCCAATGCACTACCTTTATTAATGTTACACTCTTCGCCTATGGTTACTTCAAAATTACAAGTCCCTTTTACAGCTCCTCCCAAAATATTGTAATATCCACCTACAGTACCTCGCATCCAAAATGGATTTGGCAACTTAGCTTGTAGTAAAGCTGCAGCTCCAATATTCAGTATTTTAATATTTTTGTTGATAGTAAACATTCGTACTTTAATACCTATATCTCCATCAAAATACCCGTACATCTGTCCATTAGCATACCAACCGTTTACTCCAATAAGCTCGTTTGTACCCGAGCATGTTGCTCCGTTGTAGTCTTTAAGCATAATATCGAAACCTAAACCTGCTTGAAACCTTGCATAGAAAATTGCCATTTTTATATCTCCGGTATCAACATTTAAATCAGACCCAAATGCAAACCCTCTACCATCGCCCAAAGCATTTAAGTCGCGCATATAGTCAAGTTTATACTCGGCTAAACCTAATATTTTTGAAACATTGGAAGGCGGTGGCGGACTATCTTTTACCTTAGTACCTGCCATAAAATAACTTGTGGTTTGCAATTTAAAATCTCCAACACCTAGTGATAAACCTATCCTTGTATCGGGTGTACCAATGTAAATATACCATTCGCCATTACCCGCATACATCTCGGCTTTGCCTGCCAATCCATTTGCTTGTGTCCCTTTTATAGTACCTCCTGCGATGTTTACATAAGCATCCATAGTACCATGCAACTCGTCAGAATCAAAATTGTAGTTAAGATCTATACTGGCATTTATACTGTTGTTTTTCCCTAATTTAGCTTCTTTTTCATCAGAAACTACTTGTTTAGGATCTTTCTGAATTTTAAAGCTAGTGATGTCTATATCTGTAGACTTATTTATATTATCTGCCAGTTTACCAGTATTTATTTCTATAGGAGCAGTAATAAACTGAGCATATCCATAGAATCCTATATACGACAATCCTCCGCTTTCATGAAAATTCATTTCGAAAGTGGCTTGTCCATTAAAAGTTTTGTCGTTTCCTTGAGATTGCATTGCTACTGATGCTTTCAAACCCAAACCTTTTGTTCTGTCAGGTACATAAGATATGGAACTTGGCGATGATAGTTCTGTTCTGTTGGTATTAGCAATGCTTGATGGTTGCATATGATAATATGCTCCTCCACCAAAACCATTTATTTCTAAGCCTGCAAATATTGGAATCCCTGTTGGTAATGTAGCCAAAGCGTCAACATACCAATACCTAAATCCATCTTTTGTACCAAACATTGCCTTGGCTCCAATTTCCAGTTTAGGTTTAAACTCTGCTTCAATGTTACCTGCAAATGCATTACCATAAAGAGGATCATCTTTGTAAATATCTATAGAACCATAAAAACTATATGCTCCTTGCTCTATATCTATACTTGCCTTATCTACATTTAAACCACTGAATTTCCAGTTTTGTGTACCACTATCATCAACTTTAAGTTTTGATATAAAATCTAAATTTGTTTTTGCTGTAAATCCTCCTGACTCTTCACCTACAAGTGCCACTCCTACACCTACTTTTAAACCTACCGTATTGGCATTGCCATAAACGTTAATGTTTTCTACAAATAATGGAAATCCTCCAATTTGCTGTTTGCCTGCAATACCTCCCGAAAATGCTTCGACAGAAAAATATGGTTTATGATTAGCAACTACTAATTTCTGAAATTCAACTCCAGCAAGTTTGGCGTAATCTTTATCTGTTTTTTGATTTTTTGATACATCTTGTTTTACAACAATATCCATGCTACCATCAAGCGATGCTAATGCGTAAAACCTATCATCAACAAGCTTTACATCTATATACGATGTTTTAAGTAACTCTACTTTTGCAGCAGAAAACATCTCGAACCTCATTGTATCGATAGTGTTTATTTTGAAAATATATTCCCCAACATCGCTAACTAATGCTTCATACTTTAACTCCTGATCTTTCTTGTTTACAGGCAAAACTATATCACCTAAAAATTCGCCTTTAGTAAGATTATTTGATTCGAAGTTAAGTGCAATTTCATTTATACTAAATTTCCAACCATTCATATCGCCTTGCTCTAGGTCTAAGATATTCCTGGCTATTACTTGTCCTGTAAATCCATTGTCGTCTATCAAAAAACCATATGCTCCAAACTGTGTTCTCTCGCCCGACTTTTTATTGAAAGCCTTTGACATAGTAACGGTTATAGCATCCATATAAACTCCTCGCCACGATGTTTCGAAACCGGGAATTACCTGTCCGCTATTTTCCAAATAACCATCGGGAAACTTTGTGAGTGCAGAATTACGAGCATCAGAAAAATCAAAAACTGCATTTTTTATATCAAATGTAGCTTCGTTATAACCCTTAATTTTAAAACTTGGAATATTTACCTCTACCAAAAGATCGTTCCAGCTTTCTATATTTGTACGAACATGAGTTTCTACTCTTGCAGGAAATTCCAAATGTTTACCTTCACTATCAACAGGAATAATCCAATTACGTCCAAATTGCAAATCGGCATCTATATTCATTTCGGTGAAACCCTCACAATCGAATGATGCATAGGTGGCATTATCTGTATAACCTCCGTTAAGTACCAACTTACTTTTGTTGCCCGAAACACTAATCTCAAAATCGGTAAGTAGCTGTAACTTACCACTAATAAACCCATTCTTTAAATTGAATTTTATGTCTTTTGCACCAAAAGCTATTTTCTTACCTGCTTGTGGTACTTCAAAAACAAAATAGGCTTCTAAAATAGCATAGTCTTTATGAAACTCGGCATTGGCAATACCTATCATATAGCTTAAACCATCGGCTTCATCTTTAGCATTAACCGATTTTATACCTACAGGCAAATGCAATAAATCATCTGCCGATAAAAATGAGGTGTAATTACCTGAGTTGTTTATGGCATCTATTGTTGAGTTGGCGGTGTTTATATCCTCCTCTGGTGTTTCTCCCTCTGATGTTGTTGGGTAGAATAGCCAACCTTGGTGAGAAGATAAAGTTTCGAGTGAGCTAGAGTTACGAGTGACTAGAGTTAGTTTATCAATATTGAATCTTTCTTTTTTTGAACTATCAACTACTAGATTTGAGCTATTTTTTACAAGATTAATACCCTTTTTGATTGGGTTGTCTTTGGCAAAAGGCGTGAGTGTTTTGCCTAAAACTTGGAGGTTTAGGGATAGGGTGAGGATTATTATTGGGTATAGATTTTTCATAAGTTTTTTTTTCAAAACACTTTATTGTAATTTATATTTTAAATATTTTTAAGGGCTTTGAATAAGCATTATTCTTTACTATCCCTCCATTCAATAAATTCAGTATATGTTACTTTATCTTTTACTTTACCTATTGTTTGTTTACTTGGTTTTATATCTAATATAAATGATACAGCACTACAATTATGCCTGTGTGCTATTAAAATAGTATCTCCTACTTCTACTTCATCGTAATACCACTTATTAACAGGAAAAGATCTATTATTTTTAAGGTTGTCTACGATAAAATAATATTCAACCGTACGTCCCGATCGTCCTCCCCATTTATTAATTACAAAACCAAATGTTACATCACCTCCATGTTCTTCTATTATTTGTCTATTTCCTTCTGAAAAGTATAATAGATATATATATGTTACTATCAGGGAAATAAAAAAGGCAATAGCGTACCATATTACTTTATCTTTTTTCTTGAAATACTCCATTTGTTTTAATATTTGAACAATGCTGAAAACAAATAAAATTATATAAGTCCAAGTCCAATAATTGAAGTCTATCAAATAAGGTATTTCATCTGATTTACACTCTAACTCTAAATATACTTTAAGAAAGTTTAGTATATTTATAGTTATAAATAATACTGATAATAATGTTATAACTATTGCTTTTTTATATTTTTTCATATTATTTATTTCTTTTTTTCTTCTTCTATAACTTTAGCCATATAAGTCTTAATATCATTTATGATTGATCTTACTGTTAAATCTGTAATGGTATTTATTGTTTTATTAAACGTTAATGTTATCAATTCCTTTGTTACGGTATCATACTCAAATATTAATTCGGTATCTAATATTTTTTCATAATAAACTACAATATCACCACCTATAGGCTTAGACAAATACTCAGATAATGATAGGGTTTTTCCATTAATAGTAATAGTTCCGATATATGATTTTGAGTTTATTATTTCCTCAGCTATATTGTTAAATGTGCTAGCATCTACATTTGAGGAATGAAGATAATTAACTAACCTGTTTATATCTATTTTATCCGACAGTAAATCGCTTACTTTCCCTTTTCCATAACTACCTATTATATTACTAAATTTACTGAGATTAGCTTTTGATAAAGCATTTACATTTAATCCTTTATCTCTCAAAACTGTAAACATATCAGCACCTGCCTTTGTCCCAAGAATACTTTTTAGCTCTAACACCCAATCAGGTCCTTTTGTAATAACCTTTTTAATTTGGTATAAATTATAAATAAATGAACCAAGTACTTCTTGATTATCAGTATATTTATATAACGCTTCAAAAACAGTACTTGGAGAAGAATCGTCAATATATCTTACAAACTTTGAAGAATTACTCCCTGCAAAATAATCTGCCGCTCCTGCTATAGCACACGGTCCACCTACTATATAAAAATGATTTATTAACACTTCTCTATTAACTTTTCCTTCTGAAATATCATTTACAATCATCGTTAAATCATTTAACTCTACCGCTTGCATACAACCTAATACTGCTTTGTCAAATTTACCAGCACCAGGCAACACTTCCTTTAGCCCAGCAACTACAACATCAAATACAAAGTCTTTTTTATCAATTGTTGTATTGAAAATTTCAGAAGCTATCAAATATATTCCTGCCTCCGCTAGTGCTGCATTTACAAAATCCTTAGCTTTTTCTTTACTCAGAAGCTTAACTATTGCATTAACAGCTGTATCAAAACCTGCAGCTTCCAACACTGCCTCTATAGACATAGCTTCTCCTATTATTGGAGCAGCAACCACTCCTCCAATTGTAATATATAAAGCTGCACTAAATATATACTCTACATCTTTTGCAAACTGTGACTCATACTGTGCATCACTTGTATTATAAACATCAAGTCCTTGTAGCAAACAAGGGTCATCATGTACCATTCTGTAGAAGTAATTATTTTTGTCATTTACAAATGGGCTGTCGGCATAAATTCTAAGAAAATCTTGGCATTCTTTTTCTTTTATTTTATTATCATAAGGTGGATTACATGAACATGGCTGAGATAAAACAAGGGTCTCAATTTCACTTCCATTTTTCACAATACTTACCTTATTTGTCTTTTTGTTAACTATTACTTTAACAGCATCTGTTGAATTATCATTTAGTAATAGTTCTTCAATAGGAATTGTATTTATAATATTTCCTGTTTCATCCTTATAACCAAATCCTCTTGTTTTTTTATTCGAATGAAGATGTATATAATCATGGCTATTAACTTGCATTGAATATATAGCTCCCTGTGAGTTATCATTACTATTAAAAAATCCAGAAACAATATATTTCCCTTCAGTATCAATTATCCTACCATCTGCTAAAAAGAACCTTTTGTATTTATTAATTTTTTTTATGGCATCATTATCTGATATACATACGAATTCTGTTCCTATCAAACCAAAAGCCATCCCTTCCTCATCACCCTGCACCCAGTTCATAGCCCAACTAGAAGGATCATGCACCCAGTCCCATTGATACTTCCACAGTTCGGTGCCACCACCGTAGTTCATTAGATTATACTCTTCTTTCTCTGCAAAATTATGTTCGGAAAATGGGTGTTTTAAATAAAAAGCACCGTGTCCCAACTCATGAGCTATTGTGTGGCTTATTTCTTGAGGTGACTGATTTTTTGTGAAGATAAATCCAAACTGACTTTGCAAACGCATGTAGCCTTGTATGTTCCTATCTGTAGCTTGGTTTGCTATAAACAGGTAGTAGGTTTGGTCGTCGTCGGTATCATTGCTTTCTTTAAACTTGTTTATTATTCGACGTAGCTCTTTGCTGTAATTTGTACTTAGTAATGAACCTGAGGCATCGAGGTAGTTTATATCAAGTTCTAAATCTGAAATATCTAAAGGTTGAGACAACAGTTGTACATCCCAATCTACTGATGCTTGGGCGTAAATATTATCAAGTTCTTTTTCTACTTCACTTTCTATTATATTGTGCTTTACTTGTCCTAGAGGAACTATTACTACTTTTCTGTTTAGTTGTTCATAACCAACCAAATTAAGTTGACCTACTATGAGTTTTACTTCTTCGTTTTTCTTGTTTTTGGTGTTTACGTAAGCGTATAATTCTTCTACACTTTCGGCAGGTGGACCGTTTATATTTATTATTCCCTTATCGACTGTGTAATTTTTGCCTAGTATTGTTGTATAGTTTACATCCTTATTTTCGCTATTTACAACTACCTTATCGGTTTGCCCTGCAGTGAAGGATTTCCAACTTATATTTCGGGTTTTGTCTAGTATTTTTGTTGTACGGTAATGCTTGTCTATTTTACTATGACTATAGGTATCGAAACCAAATTTTTGTTTTTCTGCTGCTAAAAACTCAACATAATCAGCTTCCGTCATTCCGACTGTAGTAGAGGAATCTGTTTCTCCACCCTCCTGACTTCCATCTTCCGACTCCGAACTATCTCCATCCTCAGAAATATCAGTATCAACATCGCTAGTAAGTATTCCTCCGCCACTTGTTACAACTACTATATCGCCATCTTTGTCGGTTATTTTTACTCCGCCATCGCCTTTAGCATCCATGTCGGTATCATGCTCATCGCCTTCAGAGTCGATTAATATTACTTCGCCTCCCGGACCTATGCGTATGCCAACTATATCTTTATCGCTTACAATATGGTTGTCTTCTTTATCGTTTAGGTTTATTTTTATTGCCCAACTGCCATCACCTACAATGCTTTCTAAATCGCTACCTGATCTGAAAAAGCCATCTATTAGTTGATAGTCGGTATTTACTTTTATGTTTACAAAAGTTACTTCGAGTAGTCCTCCTCCCAATACGGGCATAGCTACAGAACCTGTTCCTGTAGATGTTCCTCCTGTATTTTCAACTTCCCGTATCTCTATAGGGAAATCACCCGCCATAACTACATCGCCAACCATTAATTGATCTATAGATTGTTGGTTAGTTATTACTATATCGGCTACATCGCCACCACAGCTATAACTGCTTTCGGGAACTTCTGTAGTAGAGAAATTATAAATAAGTGCATCTTCGGGTTCAAAACTTCCGCAATATGGCAATACTCTTACCTCGAATTCTGTATTAGCTGGTAGCTTACGTATGCTTATGGTATTTACCATTATTTCTTGACTGTACCACACTTGTTGCTCGTTGCTAGTTGCAGGTTCTGACTCCTCTGCCTTCGGCATCTCCCCTTGCGATGGGGAGAAATTTATTGGACGGTATTCTACATTAAACTTGGTGTGATTATCGTTTGCATCCCACTCTAGTTGCATTTGGTTGTGGGTAAGCTTGTTTGCTCTTACATCATTTACGGCTTCGCAGTTTTGTCCCCAATAGAAACTATATACTTCGCTATAACCGTGGTTTTTAAAAAGTTCTATCTCGTCATTGTTACCTTCGGCTACGGCTTGCACTCTCCATACGTATAATTTGCCTGATAATAATTCGGGTTCTGAAAATCCATACAGTAAGTTGTTACTGTATACTGTGGTTGAATATAGTGGAGTGCTTGTACGCACAGCCTCTTCGGGACTTCTTCCCTCTGGCCATACTTCAAATAACTCGAAATTGTAACTGGTAGTAAATGCCGAGTTTGGCGAACCTGTATGACGTGGTGTCCACTGAAAAAAGATATTTTGTGGGCTTAAAAATCGGAGTATTTCTGATTTTTTTGGAGAATTCAATAAGGGAATATCGTTGAGTATCAACCACCCCATACTAGAAGTTGTATTTGCTAATTTTCGTCCAGTGTGATAATCAAGTACGTCTATACTAAAGGTATATAAGCCATCGGGTAATGCCATACCCTGCATATATTGCGAACGGCTTATACCACTTAAGTTAAGATTTTCTACTCTAAAATATTCGTACAAGTCTTCGCCATAAAGTCGTTGCATCGTGCCACCTTCAATAATAGTTGGGCGTGGTGCAAAATTTGGGTTGCTTGTAATTTCTACTCCCTCACCTTTTATACTTATACGGAACTTTACATCAATGTCGCTAACAGTAGCATCAGATAAAAATAACTGCATTTGTAATTTCTGACTACCAACAGATGTATAGTCGCTTAAAAACACCGAATAAGGTGCAGAAATATGCATGCTACTTTGCACAGGGTAACGCTGAGCAAGCACATTTGTGCTCAATAGTAAGAGTAGGTAGAATAGGTATATTTTCATTATTTGGGTGGTATGGCTAATTTATTCGTTGCTTGTTTATTTTATATAATAAGTTACGAGTGAGCTAGAGTTACGAGTGACTAGAGTTGTTCCTGTTTAGTAAATACTCTAGAAAACTATAACTAACTTTAGCTCACACATAACTCGTAA
>LGVF01201150.1_pt1 | contig 21541 bp, 13 predicted proteins | sample 469901 | NCBI WGS metagenome assembly LGVF01 (sample SAMN03893561, study PRJNA290197) | marine sediment metagenome | material: sediment; isolation source: combined push core samples #3730, #5133, and #5579 collected at Hydrate Ridge | place: Pacific Ocean: Hydrate Ridge
GGTTTGCAGGGTAGCCTCTGGATAGGTGATCGGCTCGACAGTGGGCGGAGTGCTCATCGCGGACAATACATTGGAAATTGGAGTCTGATGTGGCTCGGCCTGCAGCCAACGGGTCTGAATCTGGAAAGAATGCTCAACATCGGCTTCCAAACCGCTGACAACCACGCTGGACTGTTCCGTACGCCACTGAATGCCAGTATCCGTACCATCGATGATAATGTCGTAACCACCGGAAGGAACCTCGGAGATGTCGCCCGACAGGGACCAATTCAGGACGAAGTCGCCCCCGTTGAATTCGACGGTTTCCAAAATAGCCGCCGGATAAGTGACCGGCTCGGGCACAGGCTCAGGCTCGACAACGGCCGTCGTACTCGTCGCGGTCAACACATTTGAAAGGGGAACCAGATCCGGGTCCGCCTGAAGCCAGCGAGTCTGAATCTGAAAGGTATGTTCCACATCGGCTTCCAGGCCGCTAATAACGATGGCGGTCTGTTCGGTACGCCAGTCGGTGCCGGTATCCGTACCGTCGATGATGATATCGTATCCTCCGGAAGGCACACTGGAGGTACCGTCAGGCAGAGACCAGTTCAGGACGAAGTCGCTGCCATCAACTTGCACGGTTTCCAGAATGGAGGCCGGATAAGGGTTTGCCTCAGGCTCAGGCTCGACATCGGCCGATGTACTGATCGCGGACAGTTCGTTAGAGAGGGGCACCAGGTCCGGCTCAGCCTGCAGCCAGCGTGTTTGAACCTGAAAAGTATGTTCCACATCGGTTTCCAAACCGGTGATCACAACGCTGGTCTGCTCAGTTCGCCACGTGTTACCGGTATCCGTTCCGTCGATGATGATGTCGTAACCACCGGAAGGAACTTCGGCGGCGTCACTGGGCAGAACCCAGCTCAGGACAAAATTGTTGCCCTCTACTCCAACGTTTTGGAGCGTAGCTGCCGGATAAGAGATCGGTTCGACATTGGGTGTATTGCCGCTATCGGCATTCGCTTTAGTGCCGTCTTCATTGTAGACCGTAACCCATCCAGCGAGATCTACCTGCGGATACTGATTACCCGAGATATCGGGCAGGATATCGAAGCCAATGGCTTCTTCGATGGCTGCATCACCACGATTTTCCTGGACGTAATAATGTAGCGCCAACTCTGCGAGGCTATCGACCAAGGCTTCAGTCTCAGCGGCAGGATTGCTGATCTCGCCATTTTGGGCCCAGAGGGTCAAGGTCTTGGTAAGATTGTTGGTGGCCTTGATCAGATGATCTATGGTGAGAGGATTAGCAACACCAGTCAGAGCGGGGTTTAACTGGTTACGCACATCTGCAAAGCGTGTCTGATTGAGGCAAGCTTGCACCATCTGCACGGCTTCGGCCAAATAGGCGGTATCCCCCGGGTCACCGGGTCCCCAGGCATAGTTGTCAAGCCGCAACAAAAAGAGGTTTACGGCAGTAGAAGCCTGCAGCAACTTCACCTGGTCATCAGTGAAGGTCTCCAGCCCGGAAAGTCCGGCCATGGGATCATTATAAACTTGGTTTTTCTTCAGGCCACTGAGGCCTGCGTCTTCCAACAGAGCGACAATCTGATCGGCAGCAAAGCCATTGGCCAAGAGATTGGTCAGAGGCGAATCCACCGCGACAGGACGAGCGGCCTCGGCCTCTGTAAAGCCACCGACCGAAAAGAGGACTGCAAAGATAACTAGCCAACTCGTTTTCAACTTTGTTCGTATCACCATCTTCAGTTCCTTCCATAAAGCCTGTTACGCATCTTATGGCTCTGGTTAAATGGGTCAAAAAATGACCTGTCTCCAAAGCCCTACCCATTCCTGGTTCACGCATTACAACAATGCACAATAACGAGATTTACCGGGCTTTCCTGCGTATACAATTTTCTTTGACTGGAGTAATGGCAAAGGTTGTGCCAAAACATTGGCCCTTGGGAGTTGGTCATAACTGCCCTTCTATTTTTCCGGCAACGTATTATCAACCAGTTACATGGATTGGATTATGTTTATAGTTAGACAAGGGAGAGGACTTGCAGGTGGGAGCAATAGACCATTAACAATTGCTACTGGAATTATAGAAATGATTAAAGTGATTTACGGGCTTTAAAAAAAAAGGTCGGAAATTTGTTATCACAACCGGCCTTTTCACGTATACAACAACCGTTGACGCAAATATTCCTCCATACATTACTGAAAAATAGGGCTTTTCGTACAAAAAACTATTTTTGGTAAAAAAATTCAGTCTGATCGAGCAGCGCCATGCTGCCTAGAGCTACAAGTATGTCCCCAGCAAGCGACAAATTTTTCCCACCTGGACGGAAAAACGGTTCTAAGCCCAAGGGGGGAGCTGTAGTCGGTTAGTGACAAAGACGCTTGAACAGTAAAAACCAGTGCTGGAAAGTGGTTACACCACTGAGCATCAGGCTACTGATGACGAACAATAGATGCAAACGGACTTGAAACCTTTCCTGGATCGGCAATAATAGTAATTGATCAGTTTATTTGCCAGCGAAAATATATAACCCAACCCTCGATTTTCCAGCCTTTCTTGTATCTTCCGGGGATACTTTTCTGAGAAGAATGGAGGTTCCATATGACTTGTTCGGTCAGCCCTTCCGGGGAAAGCTTCCCGCTGCCAAACGAAGAAGACTATGCCGCAGAGTTTCGCAAACTCGAACAGATTGTTTTGGAAAAAAGAAAGGATCACCTTGAAATTGTTGTGGTCATGGGGCTCGGTTTTGTCGGGGCTGTCATGGCCGCTGTCGTTGCAGATTCAGTGGATTCAAAGACGACCAAGCCAGGAAAGTTTGTTATCGGCATGCAGCGGCCGAGCACCAGAAGTTATTGGAAAATCCCCTTGTTTAACCAAGGCATCTGCCCTCTAAAGGCTGAAGACCCTGAAGTAGCCGAAATAATTCACCGTTGTGTAATAGAAAAAAAGAACCTCATTGCCACCTACACCAATGAGGTTCTTAAGCTTGCGGATGTGGTGGTGGTGGATATCCAGTGCGATTTCATCAAACAGGACCTGGGCGATCTCCGCACAGGCTATGCCGATATCAGTGCCCTTGAGGAAAGTTTCAAGGTTTTAGGGGAGATGATTTCGCCGCACTGCATGGTGCTTATTGAAACGACAGTGCCTCCCGGCGCCACCGAATATATAGCTTACCCTGCCATCAAGAAGGCATTTCGCCAGCGAGGCCTTACAGACGAACCGTTACTGGCCCATAGTTATGAGCGAGTTATGCCCGGCAAGGATTATGTCAAATCCATCCGTGATTTTTGGCGGGTCTGCAGTGGGATCAATCCAGAAAGCCGGAGTCGGGTCAAAAAGTTTTTGGAAGAAGTTCTCAACACGACCGATTTTCCCCTTACCGTGCTCGACAGGCCCATCGAAAGTGAAACCTGCAAAATAGTGGAAAACAGCTATCGAGCAACCATTCTCGCCTTTCTCCACGAATGGAGTCTGTTTGCCGAAACAAACGGTGTCGATCTCATTAAGATAATTGACGCGATAAAAGTTCGGCCGACTCACAGCAATATGATTTTTCCAGGGCCGGGCATTGGCGGCTACTGCCTGCCCAAGGACGGAGGGCTGGGATTGTGGGCCTACCGACACTTGATGGGTTTTGAAAACGATATTTTCCAGATTACTCCTGAGGCCATCAATATCAACGACACCCGCCCTCTGCATGTGGTGCAACTGGTGCGCGACGCCTTACGCAACATGGGGAAAATCGTAGCGGCAACCCCGATCACTATTCTCGGCGTCTCTTATCGAGAGGATGTGGGCGACACCCGCTACAGCGGTTCTGAAATCGTGGTTCGCAAATTAACGGAGATGGGTGCAGAAATCCGCGCTCACGACCCCTACGTCGACCATTGGTGGGAAATTGAAAAGCAGGAGACCTATCCAGCAACGGGGCTGAGTCTTTCGCGCTTTTTCCGTAATCAGCAGGAACTGGATGGATTTGCCATGACCCCCGAGCTGAGCGATTCGCTATGCAATGCTGAAGCTGTTGTTCTAGCGGTACGCCACGCACCCTATTTAACCCTGACACCAGACGATGTCTTCCGCATGGCCGGCGGCCCAATTGCCGTGGTCGACTGTTTTGGTATTTTGACCGACCAACAGATCGAACGCTATTTCGAGTTGGGCTGCGAGGTCAAGGCCCTGGGCCGCGGACATGTCAAGCGCATAAAAGATGCGGTACGAAATGCTCGACCAGATAAAACTGAATGAATCAGTAACATATGGAACTAGCTCCCGAACCAAGGTGCAGCCCGACAACCATAGGAAAGCCCAACAGACTTCTGCATAGATTCTTCAGCACTAAAACTTTCATCAGGTAAATCGACGGAAGGAGCAGATGATGAAATTTCTTACGAGAGGACTTTGGCTGATCGTAGTCGCACTCGCAGGCCTCTATGCATGTGGGGGCGGAGGTAGCAGTAGCGACAGCGAAGCTGACACAACCACAACAGCGAACCTTTCTGTTACGATCGGAAAATTTGACGCCAGCATCGATGGCACGGAAGCCAAATGGTGGGGAGGCGTTAGAGGGCCGGACAACAAGATCTACGGCATCCCTTACGGTTCTGATGACATCCTTATCATAGACCCGACCGCCAATACCGCAACGCGCAGCCCTATGGGAGCAAATCTTTCTGGCTCTAGCAAGTGGGCGAGTGGATGCCTTGGCCCTGATGGGAAGATTTATTGTGCCCCCTATAATGCTCCAGACGTCCTGATCATAGACCCGTTAGCAGGCACTGCCACTCGAAACAATTTCGGCTTGAGTCTCACCAGCACATCCAAGTGGGCGGGAGCGGTGCTTGGTGCGGACAATAAAATTTACTGTATGCCACGGGACTCCACAACCATCCTTATCATTGACCCCGCCAACGGAACCGCCATCCGTAGCACCATGGGGGCGAGCCTTGCCGGTTCGCACAAGTGGAACGGGGGGGTCCTCGCCACAAACGGGAAAATATACGGCATTCCCCGCAAGGCCCAAGATATCCTTATTATTGACCCTGCATCTGGAACTGCCTTCCGTAGCAAAATGGGGGCGGTTCTAACCAGCAACCATAGGTATGCCGGAGGTATCCTTGCGCCTAATGGGAAGATTTATGCCACTCCCTACACTGATACCCCCACCATTCTAATCATCGATCCGGTGGCGAATACGGCTTCTCTCAGTACCATGGGAGCGAATCTTTCAGGGTCAGGATGGTCAGACGCAACCCTTGGACCAGACAATAAAATTTATACCGTTCCGTACACCGCGGCCGACATTCTGGTCATTGATCCTGTGACCGGCAACGCTTCTCTCAACTCGATTAATGGAGTGGGATCGACCTCCTCTGGGAAATGGGTAATGGGAGATATTGTAAATAAGGAATTCTACGGCATCCCGTACCACGCTGAGGATATTATCCGCATAGAAATTCCTTAAACTACCAACTAAATTGTATTTCCTTGGGCGATAAGTGAAAAGACCACCCATAATACGCAAAGGCCATTTGTTGAGATTTTGGGTGTCTGAAATTTCCACAACAAGTTCCCTGTTTGCCTAGGGGTACATCATTGCGTGGCATTTCACCTTACAGACTCTCCGTGTTTGAACTACTCCCCCTCCTACTCTGTAACAAACCCAATCAAACCTCGACAAATGTGACCGCAAAAACATCATAAGCCATTGATATTAATAGCTTTTTATTTTTTTCAAGCTTTACATGTGTTTTTATAAAAGGGAGCGTTTCTTTAGACAAAAGCTGCTCATTCCTGTTACTATCACTCGCCGCAAAATCTATAGGTGAGAAACTTGTCTGCACGGCGTTTGTTTTTCATAGGAGGTATGGTTTGCTGTTTATAAAGATCGCCATTCAAACATTGGGTGGTCTCGGGCTTTTTGTGCTGGGCATGAAAACCATGACCGATGGCCTGCAGATGTCAGCCGGCACACGAATAAAAAAAATCCTATGTGCACTGTCTGCCAACCGAGTCATCGGCTGCGCTACGGGCACCCTGGTTACCGCAATGGTCCAATCCTCCTCGGCCACCACGGTCATGCTGATTGGTTTCGTCAGTGCGGGGTTGCTAACCTTGCATCAGGCCGTAGGAGTCATTCTCGGGGCTAACATCGGCACTACCGTCACCTCACAGCTCATTGCTTTTAAACTATCGAGCCTCGCCATGCCGGCCATTGCCCTCGGCGTGGCCATGAAGTTTTTCAGTAAGCGTAAAAAGTATCGCTACACCGGCGAAGTGATCATAGGGTTCGGCCTGCTGTTTCTTGGTATGACGGTCATGAAACATGGTCTGTCCCCCATCAAGGATGATCCAATTTTTCTATCCTTTTTTACCCGTTTTGATCCTGGGAGCTTTGGCGGCTTGTTGCTTTGTGTCGGTACCGGCGCCCTGCTGACCATGGCTGTCCAGTCGTCTTCAGCGACCATCGGCCTGACCATGACCCTCGCCAGTCAGGGCCTGCTCGGTTTTCCCGCGGCCATGGCCCTGGTATTGGGCGAGAATATCGGCACCACCATAACTGCTGAACTGGCTACCATCGGCTCCACCAATATCGACGCTCATCGCACCGCCCACGCCCATACCATATTCAATCTTTTCGGCGTCGGCTTGATGTTAATCATTTTCCCCTATTTTCTCACATTCATAGAGAAAATAACTCTTTGGTCAGGCGTCGGGCCGGCCGAGGCGATAGTCAACGGCGAAGCCGTCAATATTGCCCGGTATCTGGCCAACGGCCATACCCTATTCAACATCACCAATGCCCTATTCTTTCTACTGTGCCTCCCCTGGCTGGTCAAATGTGCTATTTTTCTTTCCCCTCAGAGAAAAAAAACTGGCGATCAGCCCTCATTGCCAAAATTCAACGACCTTTATGATAGCAGCCCCATCGCCGCGCTGGCCCAGGTTCGTAATGAAATTCTGAAGATGGCTCTAACAGCCCGCAATACCCTGCAAGATATTGCGGCGAGCATCAACAATCACGATATCGACAAACTTGGCAGCTGGAAGGCCAAGGAAAGCTATCTGGATCAAGCCCGGCAAGAGATCACCTCTTATCTGATCCATATCTATCAGATGGAAATCAATGAAGAAGCCGCCAAGGAAATTCACAGCTTTTTCCGTATGGCAAACAACATAGAAAAGATTGGTGACTCAGTTGAAGACTTAGCTGAAATGGCTGAAAAAATGTTTGAAAACAAGTTGCTTTTTCCCGATGAATCGGTCGTTGACTTACGCACCATGTCGGCTCGCATCGAAGCTTTTCTTGATCTCATCGTCGAAGAAATTCAGAGGCCCAAAGAGTCGTTCATGGCGGAAGCCTACAAAATTGAAAACGGGATCAATCTGCTCTACAACAAAATGCGCTTTCAAAAAATCCAGCGGCTTCAGGAGCAGGCTTGTTCCATCGAACCAGGTCTTTGGTATATCGACATCATGACCTACCTTGAAAGGATCGGTGGTTACTGCTTCAACATCGCTCAAGCCCTGACCGGGAAAAAGTAATATAGAACGCTTACACCACGTAAAAAGGCCTCAATGTCCGATGACATTGAGGCCTTTTTTATATCTCCACACTTCGCAGGAAATGCCCACATGAGTCATGGCGTAACCTCAGCAATCGCAAGCGATCAAGCGATTCATCAATTCATGTCCATGTTCGATCAGAAACCCGGTGCTGATTGCAGCTTTTTCGTGGTAGGCGCTGCCTGCAAAAGCGTTGGGTTTATCCTGCTCCCGGGAGTCAAACAGGATAAAAGGTACCGCCGCACCGGTATGGGTCATTTTTTTAACCGGTGTCGGATGATCAGGCAACACCATTACACGAAATTCCCCCAGGGCCGGCAATCCGTCGAGCAGTGTGCCCACCACCAATCGGTCAAAGGATTCGATAGCAATAATTTTTTCAGGCAAATCACCACTGTGAGAAGCTTCATCGGGAGCCTCTACATGGACATAGACATAATCCCTGGTTTTTAGAGACTCCAGTGCATAGCGCCCTTTAGCCAGGTAATCGGTGTCGAGATACCCCGTAGCACCAGGAACCTCAATAACATCGAGACCGGCATAGACGCCGATGCCTTTTATCAGATCGACAGCCGAGATAACCGCTCCACTGATGCCGAACTTTTGCTGCATGGTCTCCATTTGCGGAGCCCGACCGTGCCCCCACAACCAGATGGCATTAGCCGGCTTATTGCCCTCGGCGATACGGGCCTTGTTGACCGGATGGGTTTCAAGCAAAGCGTTGGCTTTGGCAGCAAGGTCCTGAAGAATTTCAGCGCCATCACCATTCGGCAAAAAGGCCGCCACTGCTTGCCCGCTAATATCATGGGGCGGGGTAAAGTTCAGCTGATCTCTGCCGCCATGCCAGACCATGAGATGGCGATAGGAAACACCGGGATAAAAGGAGAAATCATCATCGCCAAGTTCCTGCTGCAAGGTTCTGACAAGCTCTCCTGCCTGTTCTGAACCGATGTGCCCTGCAGAGAAGTCTTCCATAGTGGTTTCGCCGTCACGGTCACCGAGGGTGACCAGATTGAGGCGAAAAGCGATATCCTCCGGTCCAAGGTCAACCCCCATACTGGCCGCTTCCAGAGGAGAACGACCGCTGTAGCAAACAGCCGGGTCATAACCGAAGACCGACAGGTTAGCGACATCGCTCCCGGGTGGGTATCCGGCGGGAATGGTCTGGGCCATGCCGAGGGCACCCTGGCGAGCGAGTCGATCCATATTGGGGGTATCGGCGGCTTCAAGGGGCGTCCGGCCGTTCAATTCGACCAGGGGCTCATCTGCCATACCATCGCCTAAAAGAACCACATATTTCATAATATCCTCAACCAAATAGCTATAAAAAGACCGTTTATACAAGTGCAGCTATGCGGGAGGAGTCATCTCCACCGCAGGATCAACTAACCTCTGGGATGAATCTGTGCATGAAGCCTTTTCAGGCGTTCCCGGGTTACATGAGTATAAATCTGAGTAGTAGAGATATCCGCATGCCCCAGCATGGTTTGCACTGCACGCAAATCGGCGCCATTATCCAGCAAGTGCGTCGCAAAAGAATGGCGTAAAGTATGAGGCGTTATATTTTTCCGAATCCCAGCCTGTATGCCGCGCCTCTTAATAATCTTCCAGAAGCCCTGACGTGTCAACCCATTCCCTGACCGATTGAGGAACAGGATCAAGCTCCCCCATCCCTTGTCCAATAAGGGACGGCCGATATCAAGATAATTACGCAACTCATCAAGGGCCGACTCTCCCAAGGGAACGATGCGCTGCTTACCGCCCTTGCCAAAGGCGGTCAGATAACCTACATCGAGTTGCAGGTCAGAAACCTTAAGCCCGACCAGTTCAGAGACACGCAGTCCCGTCGCATAGAGCACTTCGAACATAGCGCGATCCCGGCGGTCAAGGTAACTGTCGCCAACCGGTGAGGCAAGCAGTCGCTCAACCTCTTCAGAAGATAAAGTTTTGGGTAAACCACTCAGGATTCGCGGTGCCTGAATCTGACCGGTTGGATTACCGGTGGCATATCCTTCCACCAACAAAAAGCGATGAAAGGTACGCAGGGCTACCAGAGTCCGTGCCCGGCTGCGAGAAGACAGACCGGCTTTTTTTAAAGAGGCCAGGAAACCAAGCACCAAGCTGGCCGTCACCTGATCCGGTTGCATGACTTCTTGCTCAAGCAAAAATCCAACATAGCGAGCCAAGTCCCGTCCATAAGCGTCCAGGGTATTAGCCGCCAATCCTTTTTCAACCGTCAGATAGTTAAGAAATGCATCGAGCTTATGATTCATAACACCCTGCTTTAATGGACTATTATGCGTCGGAGTTGTCGATTGCATTGAGCAGCCCCTGACGAAGCTCAGCTATCCTCTCAGGATCGGTTATCTTCTGACTGAAAATGTCGCGCACATAAAAGGTGTCTGTAACCTGATCAACCTTGGTGGAGATCTTGGATACACCAATATACAGGCCCATGTCGAGCAGAGTTTTACTGACGGTGTAGAGCAAGCCAACCTTGTCATGGGTATAGATATCGAGCACCGTGTAATCCATGGAAACCTTGTTGTCGATTTCAATGCGGCTTGGCATTCGCGGCCTCGGCGGAGTCGGCAAAGCCTTGACCTGCTGGCGATCACAAACAAGATCCTCTACCAGCATACGTCCTTCTATAACCGCTTCAAGGGAACTTCGCACCTTCTCCCACTTTTCCTGAGAAACAATCGGACGCTTCTGATGCCCCCGTACTTGCAGGATATCGAAGGCCAGTCCGTCTTTATGGGTATAGATCAGAGCGCCGAGAATATTAACATTGAACGCAGCCATAACACCGGTAATCATAGTGAAGAGTCCGGCTATGTCAACGGTGACGATTGTCAATTCGGTAAAATTTGCATCCAGGTCGTTGGCGGCCTTAAAGGCCAGCGTCTGATCGCGGCGGTCCATGATCAAGCGCATGTGTTCAGCGATATTTTCCGAAGGCTGCGCAAACAGATAGCGCATACTCATAAGCTTGAGGCGCTCTTTAATGGCTCGTTCGCTGTACTCGTCTTTTAGCAGTTCAACAACCTGGCGCTTGCGATTACGAATCCTCTCAGAGCGGCTTTCCAGATAAAAGTCACCCCGCTCCAGAACATCGTAAGTCTTTTCGTAGAGCTCCTGCAGCAGCAGTCCTTTCCAGCCCGACCAGACATCGGGACCCACCGCCCTGATATCGGCTACGGTGAGCAAAAACAGCATGCGCAAATTTTCGCTCATGCCCATCTGCTGGGCAAACTGTACAATCAGTGCGTCGTCGTGCAAATCCCGTCGCTGAGAGATGTGGGTCATCTGCAGATGGTTGCGCACCAGAAACTCCAAGCGGCGGGCATCTTCCTTATTGAGACCAAGGCGCCGGGCTATGGTCGGGATCATGTCGGCGCCTTTGTTGCAGTGATCTTTGCCCTGCCCCTTGCCAATATCGTGCAGCAACGCCGCCAGCAACAGCAATTCTCTCTTTTCAATGTCATTGGCCACTTTACTCAACAAACCAAAGGACTCGTCGTATTTGCCCTGCCAGATTTCGAGCAATTCTTCCAGAGCAAATAGGGAATGAAAATCGACGGTGTAGATATGATAAGCGTCGTGTTGCACCTTGCAATAAAGACGGCCGAATTCAGGCATGAAATGGTTTATGAAGCGCAGATGATGCATGTTGCGCAGGGCATCGGCAACCCGTTGAGGCGAGCGTAGAATCTCTAAGAAATCGCCGGTCATAATCCGTGAGCGACGAACATGATCGTTAATTCGGTGCAAATTTGCACGGATCAGGGTTTTGACCTGGATGCTGATCTTCACCCCCTGTTTTTGGGCCAAACGGAAGGCCCGCATCATCAGCGCCGGTTCTTTTTCGAACAGATCATCCTGCTCCACACGCAACTCATTGCCATGGATATAGAAAGAATCCCCGACACTGCGTCGAACGGGGCGACGGCTGCGATGGACCGTCCGCTCCGGTGGAGCATCCAGGATACCGGTTGCCTTGGCCATAAGATAGGATGAGATATGCTCTACATGGGTAGCGTGGGCGTAATAATCCTGCATAAATTGTTCGACGGCTGGCGCCTCTTTACTATCCTGATAACCGAGAAAATGCGCGATCTTTTCCTGCTGATCAAAACGCAGCTGCTCGTTCTTTCCTTTGGACAGGTAATGCAGTTCATTGCGTATCCGCCACAGATAATCGAGCGCTCTTTCAAACTCTTCGCCCTGGCGTTCAGTGACCATGCCCTTGATGATCAATTCCCGCAGGTTACGGCATTTGTACTTGGCCTGGGCCATCCACATGGCGGTTTGAAGGTCTCGCAACCCCCCCTCGCCTTCTTTGATATTCGGCTCCAGTAAAAAAACCGAAGAGCCGTATTTACCCATTCGCCGTTCGTGTTCGACCACCTTCTCCTGCAGAAATTCCTTGCTGTTCCAACTGTATATTTTATTCAATACCGATCGTTCAAACTCAGCGTAGCATTCCAGACTGCCTGTCAAATAGCGGGCATCGAGAATAGCCGTGCGCACTGTAAGGTCTTTTTCGGCCATATCCATGCAATCGCGACTGGAGCGAACACTGTAGCCAACCTCCAGGTTCAAATCCCAGAGGATATACAGCATGCGCTCAGCCAAGGCTTCGGCAAACTCCCGCCCCTTGCTGCAGTAATAAAACATCAGATCGATATCAGAACGGGGATTCAGCTGAGCGCGACCATATCCACCTAGAGCCAGCAGCACACAGGATTTACCATGACGTTGCGCCAAACTTTCGGAGACAATCCGATAAAGAGCATGCAGTAATTGATCGTTGAGTTCGGTGACCTGGTCGACTACGGCGCGACCTCCGAGTCCCGACCGGTGCCGATCTCGAATTTCCTGCTGACTCTGCTCAAGAAAAGCGCGAGCCGCCTCTACCAGCAGCGAACGATTCCCTTGATAGTCCTGCCCGCCGGCAGCGATCAGTTCGGCACTAAAAAAAGCATCGACATCAAATAGCATACAGGTCCTTATTTTGTGGCGATCATGCGGCTGGCTTTAGCGAACTTTTTCACACCGGCGACAATGGCGTCCGCGGCCCGCCCCTGAAACTTGCTGCTTTTAAGGCGACCTTCATCGGTCTTATTGCTGATGAACGCCGTTTCCACAAGCACCGAAGGCATGGTGGCACCCAACAGTACATAAAAGGGGCCCTGTCGAACCCCATGGTCCTTAATTTCCGAATAGTGTCGACCGAGATTACCGACCAGGCTACTCTGGATTTCCGCGGCCAGGCGGCTTGATTCGTTAATCTTAGAGTTGGCCATCAGGTCGAACAGTATCATTTCCAGATCGCCGACCTGCTTCAAAGATGTGCCATTTTCCCGTGCTGCGACCGCGGCCGCCTTGTCGTTTTTAGAAAAGTTCAGATAGTAGGTTTCGACACCACGCACCGAACGGTTCTTGCTGGCATTGGCATGGATGGAGATAAACAGATCGGCACCAACCCTATTGGCTATTGCCGTGCGCTCTTCTAACGCCAAATAGACGTCCTTATCCCGGGTCAAGATCACCTGGCAGCCGAATTCCTTTTTCAGGCGTTTTGCCAGTACGCGGGCCAAGGCCAGCGTGACATCTTTCTCTAGGGTGCCCCGAGGACCGATTGCTCCGGGATCCTTACCGCCATGTCCAGCATCCACCACAATCCGCCGCAATCGATTGCTACCGCCTTCAGGCAAACGTACCTGTGGTTGGCGCTCTTCTGGCGTCTGCTCCAGAACCTTGGCAATAGGGTCTCCCTTGGCCGTAGGCAGTGAACGTATCTCTGTTGGATTAGCCTCAAGCACTGCCTGCTTTCTACTACCAAGGTCGATCACAATACGGTCTGGCCCCTTTAGGGCAAAAGCCTTGTATTCTCCCGCCATCGCGAGATCAAGTACTACCCGCGTACTGTTGTTCTGTTGTTTCCCGACTCGAACCTGCTGGATCATCCCCTCTTTAATAACCATGCGCTGATCTATACCGGACGCAATCCCTGCTCCTTTTAGATCAATGTAGATTCGCGGCACAATTCCTTTGCCAGCATCGCCCGGCAAAGAGCCGGTACTAAAAGGGACCGAACCATTGAGTTCCAGCACAATTCTCGTGTATTCGGGGCTAGCCCAGTGACGTATGGCTTTCAACAGAAGCTTGCCCGGTGCGACGCTAGACGTTTTTACAGAGGACGATGAAAGAGCACGAACCTTCTTGGTAGGGGCATAGGCGGCCAAGCGCACAGCACCCTTTTGTGCCAGACGGATCATATCTCCTTTAGGATATCGATCGACGGCCTCCCGATAGAGCAAATAGGCCTTTGCGTACTGCTTCTGATGTTTTTCAACGGCTCCTGCTGCTAGCACCAGGCCGTCATCGGCCAGATTACTGCTTGGATAAGTGGCCGCCAGACGTTTATAAAAAGTGATTGCCGAGACAATATCGCCCCTCTTGCGGGAGATACCGTAAAGCCGTTGACTGGCTTTACCAGCCAGATAGATAGCGGCAGGCGCCTTTGAATGAGTAGTGTAGCGTTTAGAAAAGCTATCAAATCGATTGATGACCTTTTCCCAGTTATCCCGGTAGAGCTGTTTTTTTTGTGAAGCCAGCAAAAGGTCGTACTGCTGGCGGGCTTTTTGGAAGGTTTCCATGGGACCCGCATGACAAAGCCCGACCGGCAACAAAAAACCAAAAAGCAAAAGCCCTATACAAGTAAGTCGACAGAATTGCATAGCGTCACACCATCTTCTGTAATTCATAGAGCAGATTAAGCCCCTCCAGAGGCGTCATATGAGCGATATCAAGTTCCTGTAATTTGTTGCGTAACGGATCGTCAGCACCCGAGAACAAGGAAAGTTGTGGTTCAACGGGACATTCTCGCGGCTGTTGACTGCGAGCCAGCCTCGGCTGGCCCTGCTCTTCAAACTCGCCCCGTTCAAGATTATTGAGAATCTCCCGTGCCCGGCCCAGCACTTCTTCCGGTAGTCCGGCCAAACGGGCGACCTGAATACCGTAGGAATGGCTGGCCCCGCCCGGTACGATCCGGCGCAGAAAGATAATCTGCTCGTTCCATTCCTTAACCGCAATATTGAAATTTTTGACCCTTGAGCAGGTTATAGCAAGATCGGTCAGCTCGTGATAATGGGTGGCAAAGAGAGTTTTGGCCGCTACCTTCGGATTATCATGCAGAAATTCAGCTACAGCCCAAGCAATACTGATCCCATCAAAGGTTGAGGTGCCGCGACCGATTTCATCAAGCACCAGCAGGCTGCGTGGACTGGCATGGCGCAGGATATTGGCCGCTTCGGTCATCTCTACCATAAAGGTCGACTGGCCCTGAGCCAGGTTGTCGCTGGCGCCGACCCGGGTGAAGATGCGGTCGACCAAACCGATACGAGCTGCCTTGGCCGGCACCAGGCTGCCCATATGAGCCATCAGGGTGATCAGTGCCACCTGACGCATAAAGGTCGACTTACCGGCCATATTCGGCCCGGTGATAATCAGGATCTGATTTTCCTCACAATCGAGGCTAACATCGTTGGGCACAAAGTTCTCACCAAGGTGCATCGCCTCGATAACGGGGTGGCGCCCTTCTTCGATGGTCAACTGGCTGCTGTCATCCATCTCGGGCCGCACGTAGTTGCGACTGTGGGCCACCTCGGCCAGAGACTGCAACACATCGAGATTGGCTACCACCTCGGCGGACTGCTGAATGCGCTTGCCCTCTTTGGCCACCTGGCAACGTACCTGCTGAAAAAGATCGAATTCAATAACGACCATTTTCTCTTCAGCGCCCAGCACCTTTTCTTCGTATTCTTTCAACCGAGGTGTGATGTAACGCTCGGCATTGGCCAGCGTCTGTTTGCGCTGGTAGTCTTCGGGCACTTTGGCGACATGGGTTCGGGTCACCTCAATGTAATAGCCGAACACCTTGTTAAACCGCACCTTAAGGGATGAAATGCCGGTGCGCTCCCGCTCCTCCTGCTCCAACTGGGCGATCCAGCCCTTGCCGGTACGGCAGATCTGGCGCAGTTCATCAAGTTCGGCATTGAAACCGTCCCGGATCAAGCCCCCTTCGCGCAACACAAAGGGCGGGTCTTCGACAATAGCCTTTTCGATAAGCTCTAAGACGTCCTGCAAAGGGTCAAGGTTTACAGCCAACTCTGAAATCAACTCACTGGAAAGTCCCGCCAGTTGCCCGCCAATTACTGGCAACTGTTGCAGAGTCTTTTTCAAAGCCACCAAATCTTTACCGTTGGCGTTGCCCATGGATATCTTGGCATTCAGTCTTTCGAGATCATAGACCCCATCAAGCGCTTCGCGAAGTTCATCCCGTATCAGGCTTTCATCAACCATTTCGGCAACCGCTTCGTGACGAGCACGAATCCGCGGCAAGTCGATGAGGGGTCGATTAATCCAATGACGCAACTTGCGTCCGCCCATGGCGGTCACGGTGCCATCAAGCACACCGAGCAGGGAACCCTTTTTACGCTGATCGTTGAGAGTGGCCGTCAATTCCAGATTACGTCGGGTGTTGTTGTCCAGGGCCATGAAATCCTGGCAGTGATAAGTAATCAGTGATTGAATATGCTCAACGACACCCTTTTGGGTTTCCAGCAGATAATGAAGAATGGCACCCGCCGCCCCTTGAGCCTGGGGCAGATCCTCGCAGCCGAAGGCGGTGAGAGAATCACAGGAGAAAAACTGCTGAATACGCTCCCGACCGTAATCAGACTCAAAAGCCCATTCCGGCAGTCGGTTCAGAGAACGTTCCTGCAACAGTGAATCGAAATCAGTCAAAAACTGCTGGCCTGCCTCTTCGGCACAAAGAATTTCCCGCGCATCGACGGATGCGATTTCACTACGCACCGTCTCCAGGTCATTCACCTCGGTGACGCGAAACTCTCCTGTAGTAATATCCAGCAGGGCGATCCCCCAACTCTTTCCGCTATCACCGCAAAGAGCCAACAGATAGTTGTTTTGCTTGGGCTGCAGGGTGTCGCTATCGATGACCAGACCTGGAGTAACGACCCGCACCACCTCTCGTTTGACGATCCCTTTAGCGGTCTTAGGGTCTTCAACCTGTTCGCAGATGGCTACTTTGTGGCCAGCGGCGACCAATTTAGCGATGTAGGGTTGGCTGCTGTGAAAAGGAATACCGCAAAGAGGAATTTCATCCTCGGAGCCCTTGTTCCGGGAGGTCAGGGTAATATCGAGTACCCGGGAGGCAGTGACGGCATCTTCCAGGAACATTTCATAGAAGTCACCGAGACGGAAAAAGAGGATGGCATCGGCATGCTGGGATTTGATCTCCAGATATTGCCGCATCATGGGAGTCATTTTGCTCATATCATCTATATCGAGAAGTAAGAATCGGATAGAAACGGGCTGTTTTAAAACGCCAGTGAACGTACTTTGGATCAGATCGTTTATGGCGTGTTATGTTAACAAAGGGTACCGATGATGTAAATAGAATCAACTATTACTTTTTCAATCGATTCTCTTAATTTTCGGCTGGTTGTCATGGAAATAGTCTGTGTGAATCTGTTATAGTAACCAACATCAACATCAGGTCAGCGGTCTGACTACCGTCCCTGGCTCTGCCTCTGCAAACGGATCCCATGACGAACGGTAACCGCAAAATTCGTGCAGCGCGAATCTCTCTGGCTACGGCCCTCTGCCTTGCTACCCTCAAGGTTCTGGCGGCTCTGGCCACCGGCTCTCTGGCGGTACTCTCCTCGGCCATCGATTCACTCCTCGACATTCTCATGTCGGGGGCCAACTACTTCGCCATCCGCCAAGCTGAATTGCCGCCCGATTCAAAACACCCCTTCGGCCATGGCAAATTCGAGACCGTAGCTACCATATTCCAAGCGCTGGTGATCTCCCTGTCGGGCCTATGGGTTCTCTACGAATCGAGTCAGAGATTGATTCACGGCACCAGCCTGGCGCGGCTCGAAGAAGGGATGGCCGTCCTACTCATCAGTTCAGTGGTCTCCTGGAAAATCGCCCGTTATCTCAAAGCCACCGCAAAGGCGACTGAATCCTCCGCTCTGAAGGCAGATGCCCTGCATTTTTCCATGGACATCTATACAAACGTCGCCCTAGTTGTAGGCCTGGCCCTGGTTTTATGGCTGAAAACACCCTGGCTCGATCCGGTGTTGTCGATGCTGGTCGGCTGCTATATCCTCTTTGAAGCCTTTCGTCTGGTGCGGCACGGCATGGGCGATATTCTTGACGAGCAATTGCCCGCCTCCATCCGTGACGAGATCGGTGAGATTATCGCCCTTCATCAGGCACACCTGGTTGGCTACCACCGCCTCCGCACTCGACGAGCCGGCTCGCAAAAGATCATCGATTTCCACCTGACCGTCTGCCAACACTTCTCCGTGGCAGAGGCGCACAAGATTGCCGACCACCTCGAACAACGGATTCGGGAAAAAATCGGCGGCAGCGACGTGACCATTCACATCGATCCCTGTAGCCGCCTCGACTGCGATGCGGGGCACTCCTGCTCCAAAGGTCCCCATCCATTTAAAAAAGGGCCTCAGACCGAAGCCTGACCCCCTTTTTGTTGGCTATTTTCCAAACACCAAATCAGCGCCCGACCATGATCCCGAGAGCTTCGGCTGTGTGTACCAGATTACCCTGTGGATCGACCCGGTTCATGGTCGCGACGGCCAGATCGATCTCCGTCGCCAGCACTTCCCGACCGACAAGGGCGACCATCTTGCCGAATTCACCCCGTTCGAGCAATTCGACGGCTTTGACCCCGAAGCGCGAGCCGAGAATACGGTCAAAGGCCGAGGGAGTACCGCCCCGCTGCAGATGACCAAGTACCACAGTGCGGGTTTCGATCCCCTGTCTGCGTTGAATAGCTTCCGCCACCTGGTGACCGATACCGCCAAGCCGCTCAGTACCACAATTCTGTCCAGCCGTCGCCTGCACGACCTTATGCCCACCAACCGGAACAGCGCCCTCAGCCACCACCACAATATGAAAACGGCGTCCATCCTGCCGGCGTTGGTCGATGTGCTTACAGACCTGCTCGATATGAAAAGGGATTTCCGGGAGCAGAATAACATCGGCCGAGCCGGCAATCCCCGATTCAAGGGCAATCCAGCCAGCATCGCGCCCCATCACCTCGACTACAATGGCCCGATGGTGACTCTCGGCGGTGGTATGCAGGCGATCAAGGGCCTCGGTAACCACCCCTACGGCCGTATTGTAACCAAAGGTCACATCGGTTCCGCACAGGTCGTTATCGATGGTCTTCGGTACACCCACCACCGGCACCCCCATGTCGTTGAGGCGCCGGGCAATCTTCAGGGTACCGTCGCCACCGGCCACCACCAGTGCGTCAGCGCCGGCTTTACGAAAGTTGTCGACCACCCGTTGCGAGATATCGACCATTTTAAACGTCTCACCCTCGGGCACCGGATAGCGAAAGGGGTTGCCCCGATTGCTGGTCCCAAGAATGGTGCCGCCACGTTGCAGAATCCCCCTTACCGAGTCCAGATCGAGGGGAATCGTTTGCGGACCGTGGATAAGACCATCAAAACCGTCCTGGATACCGACCACCGACCAACCCCGTTTGATAATAGCAGCCCGCACCACGCCGCGAATAACCGCATTAAGACCGGGACAATCACCGCCGCCGGTGAGAATCGCAATCGACTTGATCATGCCTGAGCCCCTTTCGTCAAACGAAGCAAACGGATTTAAACTGAAGTCAGCGAAGTCCCAAACGATCAAACAACAGGCTGGCTGCGCCTATCATACCGGCCTGTTCTCCGAGTTGGGCTGCAGCCAACTGCAACTGGTGATGATTGACGGCAAAGGCACGCTCAGCCAGTTCCTGCTCCAACGACGGCTGTAACAGATCAAGACAGTCGCTAAGACCTCCAGCAAAAAGTACTCCTTCAAGATTGAGTAGATTGGCAACCCCGGCAATTCCCTGGCCGAGATAGCGACCAGCAAGGTCAAACGCACTCTGGGCAACCGGATCTCCCCGGCGGGCTAAACGGGCGATACCGATACTGTCAACGGTCTCTTCCCCCTCTCCCCCCCCCAGTTCCTGAAAGTTTTTCTTGATCCCTTGCCCGGAAGCATACTGTTCCAGGCAGCCGTGGGAGCCACAACCACAGGGACGCCCCATGGCCTCAACGGCAAGATGGCCAATTTCCCCGGCTCCGCCGCAGGCTCCCTGCCAAAGTCGGCGCTGGAGAATTAATCCGCCGCCAACCCCGGTCCCCAGGGTAAGGGTCAAAAAGGAATCGAAACCCTGACCGCCTCCACACTGGGCTTCTCCCCAAGCAATGGCATTAGCATCGTTAATCGCCAGAGCAGGAAAATTCAGCTCTCGCTGCAGATGGCCCTGCAACTCAAAACCATTTAGTAATTGAAGATTGGGCGCGGACCGAATCCGCCCAACGGGGTCGACAATTCCTGCAACGCCGCAAGCAACGCCGGCAACATGCAGTCCCTTTTCAACGGCACGGGAGCGTAGTTCCCGGCAAAACCCCGTCAGTCGCTGCAGAAAGGTCGGTAAGTCGTCAGTCGCGTCCGTTTGCATAGAGCACTGTGCGCATACTTGTCCGTTTCTGTCCACCAGAGCACCACGGCAATTGGTCCCGCCGAGGTCGACACCGATGGCCACGATCTTATTCAACGCCGCGGCCGCTGTTCCGTGGCAATAGCCAGCTTAGCAAATCCAGTCTCCTTGGCCAGGTCCATCAAGGCCACTACCTTGCCGTGCAAGGCCTCTGTGTCAGCCAGCAACAAAAAAGTCATCTCAGCGGCCTGCGGACCATGCGCGCGCAAGCGCCGTCGTAGTTCAGCCATATCAACGGATTTCTTGCCGAGAAAAATGTCGCCCTCTTTGGACAAATAGACCTTGATTTCTTTGATATCCTGCGACCGTTGCTGACTGGACGACTCGGGAAGTTTAACCGAGATTCCCGGTGTTTCAACAAAAGTGGTAGAAATCATAAAAAAGATTAGTAGCAGAAAAACCACGTCGACCATCGGTGTTAAATCAACCCGAGGGTTCTCCCGTTTTTTACGCAGAAAAGCCATATTTACTCTCCCAGAAGATCGACTAGACGCAGGGAGCTAGCTTCCATCTCCAGAACGATGTTATCGAGCCGGCTGGAAAGATATTTATGCAACAGTAACACTGGAATAGCGACGGAGAGTCCGGCGGCGGTGGTGATCAGTGCTTCAGAAATACCGCCACCAAGGGTCGCCGGGGTTCCCATACCTTGTGTCGCAATCACGGTGAAGGCCTTAATCATTCCGAGAACCGTACCCAACAGACCAAGTAACGGCGAAATGGTAGCTATAGTACCAAGCAGCCCCAGGTATCGTTCAAGGGGCGCTGACTCGCGGCTGCCGGCTTCTTCAACGGCAGTTTTAATCTGATCGCGACTGCGGCCTTTGGCCCGCAGAGCCGCCAACAAAATGTGCGCCAGAGGTGTTCCATAGCGTTGACAGACGATAGTTGCTTCATCGATCCGCTGTTTAACAACCAGATCTTCAACTTCTTTAACCAACTCACGGGAACCTCGATTGATCTGGAAAAAACTCCATAGCCGCTCCAGAAAAATACCGAAAGCAAGAATTGAGCAAAGCAGGATTGGCCACATGAGCGGCCCACCCTTTTGAACATATTCCATCATAATAATTAGTCCTTTCTTGCCTTGTGCAGTCCAAGGTTATCAATAAAACCGTTAAATATTGATGCTCTCGCAAATACTCCTAAGATGGCTAAACAAAAATTTCGACCTACAAGGCGTAGTGGTTTTTCAGGGGTGAAGGCATACATATGGTATGTCGAAGTCCTGAAAAAGCGCTGCAACGCAGTAGATACTCTGTTCCATGGCAAGTCTTTTTTGAGAAAAAAGCTTTTTATCAGGCGGCCATATTGAAAAACCGTGTGTTGTCAAAATGAGACTCATT
>LGVF01363251.1_pt1 | contig 21454 bp, 3 predicted proteins | sample 469901 | NCBI WGS metagenome assembly LGVF01 (sample SAMN03893561, study PRJNA290197) | marine sediment metagenome | material: sediment; isolation source: combined push core samples #3730, #5133, and #5579 collected at Hydrate Ridge | place: Pacific Ocean: Hydrate Ridge
ATGAGGGTTATGATAAACAAGATGATATCTAGTATAGATCCACTGGCTGACAGTGTTATAGTTACTGATGCACCAGTAAATCGTACTATTGAAGAACAAGAAGAAAGAAGTTTAGATGAGATACTTATAGAAGCTAGACAAGTAAGGGATTATGCTATAGCATCACTTAATGAGTTGTATAACATCACAGATCTTACTCCACACGAAACTTTATTTAAGAAGATAAAAGGGTTAGATGGTAGATTAGAGATAAAGAGACCAGATGGTACTAAGATAATTATAGAGGTTTCTAATGGTGTTACTGATAGAGCTTATGATGAAAATGGTGTAGATCTAGATGTTTATGAAATAGATGATCAACTTGTTGATATAGTAAATGAATCAGATTATACAGGATTATTTATAGAGTATGATGAGGATTTTCAGGACGGTACTACAACAACACTTGATGTATTATCAAGACCAGATAGTCTAGATACTTTAGACAGTAACGAAAAAGCTGAGTATGAAAATGAGTATAATGCTATTGAGGCTGAGTACCAAGAGACTATACAGGCTATAAACGACCAATTTAAACCTGTTATATACGGGCCAGAGATGAATATAGAAGATGATCTAGATGATGTTGATACAGGTCTAGCTGATTTGAGAGAGGTGGTTCAATTGTCTATGTTTACTGATGAAGATTTTGAAAGTACTGAATCTAACCCTGTTTTACCTTCTATAGCTGATTTACAGGTGATAGAAGATGAGATTGTTGAGGGTATAGAGAACGGTACCCACAGCTCTGAGGATTTAGAAGATATATACACTCAAATAGTTCTTAAGGCTAAAGAAGAAGATTACGAGAATACTTCAGAAGACACTGAAGAGGAAGAAGGTGTTGTTGATGTGTTTGATTCTGAGGATATGTCAGAACCAGAGAAAATATCTGCTTGGGAAGAACTACTTAAAAAACTAGAGGTTGATGAAGGTATAATATCTGGTTATAGTAATAATACAGCACAGGATCATACCGGTGCTACAGGTATAGACTTAGATATAAAAAATCTTAAACAAATATTCCCTGGAGGAAACATAGAACCTAGAGAGTCTTATAAGGCAGCTCAGTTAGAGGCTATGGGCTTAAGGAGAAAGAAAGGACATAAGAACTATACTTATGATCTTGTTATGCATAAGATTAAAGGTACTAATGGGGAAGCCATCTACTTAAATCTTGTAGTAGGTACACATGTAGACACAGGAAATAAAGTAGTAATATCTAATGTACCTATGAGTATACTATCTAAATCTAAAAGTATTGGAGGTGATATATACAGTAGGACTAAAGAGTTGGTAGACAGAAATGATGGTAAACCAGTAACAAGAAAAATAGATAATATCAAAAACTTTATCAAGGATAAAGGTAAAGGTAAAATAGTCAAAGGGGCTCCTCAATCACTTACTGAATTCTTTAAGACTTTTGAGGGTGATGGGTTATTTGTTAGCAAGCAGGTTTTTATAAATACTAATGAGTTAAGTTCTTGGAGAGGTGATTCTTTCTTACTTTACTCTTATGACGATTTAAATAGCTTCTCTAGGTCTAATATAAATAAACTACTAAGTAGGTCAGCCCTTTCGTATGAAGACGGTGAGATCTTCTCTAGGAAAGCTTTAAAGAACGGTTTAGGCATAATAAGGTTAAATAACAAGGCCTTACCACTGCAGACACTTTTCAGAATGTATGATCCAGTTAACTCTAAAACAAAAGAGTTTTACGATATAGTAAATAGCAGACAAGGGCATACTGAATTTGTAAAAGCTATATCACAAATAGCTGCTATACTTGATGCTAACTCTAAGGATTCTATAAGCTCAGATACTGTAAATAATATACTAGGTAGAACAGAAGAACATAACTTACAGTTCAGCACTAATGGTCAGAAGGAGTTGTTGAATACCCTTAAAGGTCTAGCTAAGTCTAACCCGGAAGCTTTCAAAGAGTTTACTGCTTTTATTAAGAATATGGTTAACGCTGATTCTATGGAAGGTCACACAGGTGATCCTCGTACAAATAGAAAAGGGGAAGTATGGCCAACATTCTTACCTAATAAATCTATACTTAGATTTGCTAACGGTACAGTAAACCCAGATGGTACTCCTATAAAAGACGGTAAGGATAACTATAGATTTAATATGATGGAATTCTTTGGTGCTATTAAAGCTTCAAATAATCCAGATGGTATACTAGATATATTTACTAAGGCTTTGAGTCATTCTCGTAAGTTTAAGTATGGTATGTATATTAAACCTAATATATCTAGACCGGGTGGTAAGAAGAGTGATAACACAGTATTTACAGATCTTAAGAACCTACCAGGTCTTAATGATGGCTATCAGATAAATGTGGCTGATATTACTACACCTCCATTATACTTAGATGGTAGACAGATAATGGATCTTATAGGTATAGGTACTGAAGATAGTCAGTCATCTAATCCTAAAACACCTAGAAAACCTTCTGATACAGAAGAGAAAACTTCAAGTGTTGAGAAGGATATATTACCGGGGTTAGACAGTATAATAGATAGTATCCCTAACATACCACACGATAAACTGTTTATTGCGTATGGTGATGCTATGAATACAATAAAGAAAGCTATTGCATTTGTTAATAAGAATGAGGAAGGCCTTTCTAAAGCAAAGGTAATTTCTACTATAACTATACTTAGACAAAAGGAGTTTATTATACAACAAGCTTATAAAAAAGCTAATAAAGCCAATAAGAAAACACCTACTACTGAGGATATTACTAAATCGTCTGTAGATGTTATGACAGACAAAGTAAATAATGTAGTAAATACTCAGGAGGATCTTTCGCCGGAAATGGTAGAGTATAGAAATGGTATAGTTGATCTAGTTACTAAATTAAATACATACCTACCTTTTATAATCACACCTAAATCTAAGGTAGCGTTTGATAACCTTCTTACTAAATCTATTGATGATACAGAAATCTTTTTAGATAAGATGATGGAGAGTGGTATCATAACTAGAGGTAAGCTAGATGAGCTTGTTGCTAGTATAAAAGGAGTTTTAGATACACTATCTCATAAGGTTACTGTTGGTTCAGAGATAGCTTGGGATATGATCCAATCTAATATGGCCATGGATATACCAGTAGAGTCTTTACCTGATATTAACTCTAACGGGTTAGAAGGTTTATTAGTTCAATATCACAAAGCTAAAGTAGCAGGAGATGTAGATGCTATGAAAGAGATCGAACTTAAGATAGAGGATTATAACCCTAATAAGAAGGGTCCTTCTCAAGAAGATATTAAGGCTGAGATAGTTGAAGATACTGTGGAAACTAAAGAGGAGTTAAAAGATAAATTATATCAACTTGACTTATTTGCTGAAGATACTGGTACTGATGTATCAGAGGATAAGAAAACGGTCATCAAAAAGTATAAAGATGTAAAGGAAGTAGACGAGGCAATAGAGAATGGAGAAGATATATCAGAGGCTGTTGAGAACCTAAAAGATGAGGATCTTAAAGGTAAAATTAAGGATGTTAATACTGATACTATAGACGATAATTTATCTTTACAGGCTATTGAGGGTATAAATAGTGCATTGTCAGTCCTAGAAGAATTCTTAGATTTGGACCTAGATTTAGATGCTAAAGCAAATAAAGTAGTATCTGATTTTAATAAGGTATCTAGTAAGGTTAAAAAGAAACTAGATAAACTAAAAAGATATACTAAAAATCAAGGACAAAAGAATATGATAGATAAGATGTATGAAGATAAGGTTAATGAGGTAACAGATAAGTTAAACGCTAAGATTAAAGAGCACCTGGATAATTCAGAGATCAGTAATCCTTACTTGGCTTCTGATACTAATAAATTCCCAGATTTTAAGAACAAGAGTTTAGGTGAAAATATATCACTGTCTAAAGGGGCTGTAGATATAATGAACAAGTTATTTGAAACAGATGCTAAAGACATTTGGATTAGAGCTATAAACGCCGAGCTTACTGAGGTTAACACGGAGAATATAAAACTTAAAATGGATCTAATACAAGAACTAGAAAAACTAGGTTATAACGACTTAGATGCCGTAGATGAGTTAATTGAATTTCAAGAGAAAAAAGAAGAAGATAATATCTGTAAATAATGAGTAGAGACTTAACAAGATGTGCACTAATTCCCGGTAAATTAGCCGGGAAGTTAGCCGTAAAGATTAATAGAGATAATTCTTTATTAGATAGCGAAGAGAGTTTAATGGATATGATTTCAACAGTCATAGTCACAAGTGAGCCTCAACTACAAGACAGACTAAAGGAGGAAGATGGTCCTGAAATGTATAAGACATACATTGATAATGTAGCGTTACTCTTAAGAGGTATTGTAGATGATTACAACCTTAGATACGGTAATGATACAAAACCTGATTTGACTGTACCTCTATCTAGTAGAGAGTTGTCTGTTAAAATAAATAAATCTGTATTAAGTAAAATTGAAAGTAATTCAATTGCTGCAAAGACAACAGTAACTACATCTATTGTAGCGAATACTAGCAATGAGTCAACAGGAGAACCTAAGACTAATATTGATACTGGTATTGAGTTTACGTTTGATGAATACGTCGTTAATGCTATAGCTAGAAGAAGTAAAGTATTAGAAAAAGGAGAATTATCTGTACATCAATTGTATAAGACTTATTTTAGTGACTATCCTTCATTGGCGGGTAGATTCCGTACTAAATTTATAAATCAGTTTAATAGCATACTAGTAGATACATCATCTACCGGAATGGGATATAACTCTGATATGAATAAGGTATTAGAGAAAACAAGATTAGCATTTCAAGATGAGGTAAAAGAGGGTAACCCAGAAGATTACTCATCAGAGGATATACTTCAGGATGCTATAGCTTCTGAATTATACTTAGCTAGTATTCTAGATAAAGAGTGGGATAGTGTTGTAAAGATATATCTTACTGGAGTAAAGGGTACTAAGATTGAAGCTACAGTTGATGAAGATGCAGAGACTGTAGAAGAGGGAGAGACTAGTTATGAACTTTCTACTGATAATGAAGCTAGAAAGACTTACAAGGATTATGATGGATCTTTTTCTGGGTTTGATCAAGTTACAGATGTAATGAAGATGCATATCTATACTACCCCTAGATTAATATATGTAGATGGTAAATGGATACAGGATCCAGAGAATCCAACACTTAACGAGTTTGAAGTTAAAGGTATTGTTGATATTGTAAACAAATATCCAGCAAATATTGAGGGATTCAAAAATGCTATGGAAGAAGACTTGGCAGGTATGAAGGAAACTGATCCTGCTAAATCTATTCTAAAATCATTTCACGATAAGTTTTTTGCTGACTCTAGAAATGATGGAGAATCCAAATCTTTTTACTACTTCTTGGATAGCGGTAGGGTTGAGGAGAGCGATCCTAACTTTATGTTACAGAATATACTAACAGCTCTTATAGTAGATATGCGTAGTAAGCAAAACATGGAGCATGTAATAGTTAACAACGGAAGAACTATAGTAACTAGAACCCAAAATAGAAATGTAGAGAAAGATTTAGTTAATAACTTTATGTCTAATATCTCTCAATCTAAAGACAAGACAAATATAAATAGTATTACAGCTGGTAAGATTCAAGTTCTTGAAGATGGTAATGTTAGAATAACTACTAAAGGTAAATCTGGTGTAATTATAAAACTAGAGAAAGGTAATGCTGATGCAGGTGTCCTTGTTACTACACCTACATCAGAATTGAATGATGTTGTTATAGCAGGTAGAGTTTTAAGTTCTATAGGATTCCCTGGGTATTTAGACCACAGATTCTTAAATCATTATAAGACCGAGAATGCTGATGATAGTAAGACATCACTAGCTAACATGGTAGCCAATATGGTTTATATGGTAGCTGTTAACGATACAACTAAAAGAGAAGAGTTGGGAGCCTTAGTATCTAATTTGAAAGAGACTACAGAGGTTAATACTTTACCTTATGGTATACTAGATAATGCTCACTTGTTCTTTGACCCTGTTATGGCATCTGCTGTAGAAGTAGAGGGTGTTGGGGCCAACAAGATGAGAAAGAATGGAGACGGTAATGTTGTAGCTACTACAGGTGTTAGAGCTAGATTATACGACACACCTAGTCTTATTGATAGATTATCTGATGAGGATGAAAGTGTACATTTTGATAACATATTTGTTAACGGGTTAGATGGTACAGGAGCTAATTATAAGTTAGACGGGTTTTATGCTAAAGACGGTATTAATGTGAGAGGTACCAGAAGAAGTAATTCTTCCATGACATTACTTGAGCAACATAAATACCTTATAGAGGATACATTCCTAAAAGTAGCTGCTTCTAATAAGTATAACTCTACATTACTACAACCTGCTGTAATGTCAGATCGTAGTGTTATTGACCTAGCTATGGTTACAGCAAAGACAGGAAGTTTTATGCCGGTTACAGCTGATGGTACTTTGGATGAGGCTACCCTATTAAAGGAGTTGGTTCAAGCTAGACTAAATCACCAGAAGGGTTTAGAGAAAGTTATTATAGCAGAGTGGTCTAAATATATAAAAGGTTTAGTAGACTCAAAGGTTATTAAGACTATGCCTGATATTAGTACTATAAAGAAATTAAATAACTTTATTATTAAGTCTGAGTTTAAATCAAGTGATATATCTAAAACTACTCTAGTTAGTAAGTTGATGTATACTGATTATAAAAAAGACGGAGAAAAACTAGTTAAGATTAAAGATGCATTCATGGCAATGAGTGACATACTTAGTGATGATGTTAAAGCTAAATCTTTCTTCAGAAGACAGATGGCATCGTTTGTTAATGATTTAACCACAGAAGGGTTTACATACCAATCTTTATCTTTCGAGGCCAAAGAGATGCTTAGAGATAGGTTTCACGGAGCTAAAGGAAAGAAAGGTTTTGAGTCATTAGTTAAAGCCTACTTTTACCACAATAATACAATAGGTTCATCTATAATGGATCTTAATCAAGGATCACTATACCAGTTTAAAGGGGATATTGACTATAAGACAGCTAATGAAAACCCTAGTTGGGATGCTATTCAAGATACGTTGAGAAATCAAGGTTACGATGGTGCTGTTATAGATAAGATGATTAATGAGGCAAAGGTAAACCTTGCTTTAGATTCAGCCTTTAACTTTATGCTTATAGATCAAACTAAACGTAATGCTGGTTTAGGTTCTGGGTTTCAACACCCTAGATTAGCTGATCCTGACGAACCAGGTAAGTTCTTAGATTTATACTCAAATACTGCAGTAATAGACGACCCTGAAGATATGGTTTCTATACTTGGTGATGTCAGTAATTTCATTGGTCAAGAGGCTTATGATGCTTCTATGTTTGGCCATCCTTTATACTTCCTTAAGTTAAATAATTCTTTAGGTAACAGTATGTCTTCATTTATGAATCATGGTGGGGCAATTAAAGATATATCAAACGAGGTAGATCCTCTTACTGGTATAGTTAGGTTTCAGAAGAAGGCTACATTTAATGTATTCAGCAATGAAATTCTAAGAAATGGTTCTCCTGCTCTTGAGAGGTTATTCAATAAGATGAACCAGTCAATGAAGTTTCCTGCTGGTACAGTAGGTCCTAATGGTGAACCAGTGCAGAATATGCACGAGTTATGGGAGCAGTTTGGTGGTAAGGATAATGATGGCACTTTAAATGAGGCTGGTCAAAGCAATAACGATGATTCTTGGAATCAAGTACTAAGCTTCTTATCATCTAGACCTGAGATCAGAAACACATATATACAGAAAGTAGGGTTTACATCTGGAGAGAAATCTGGTAGTAGAAGTATAAATACTAAAAACGTATGGGAAGGTAATGAACCTTTGAAGAGTACAAAGTTTGATAACAGATATCATGGTGTTATCTTAAACTCTCACCACGAGTTTGATACTAATGCTGGAGACAGTCAAGGTAAGCACGATAGTGAGGTATCTCTTATTACACAGATTATATCTGCTGCAGCCTTTGAAGGTAATACAACTAAAATATCTCAGGCTATTAACTCATCTATACAATCTCTAACAGATTCAAATATAGATCTTATTAATGAGGAGATAACTTCAGGTGCTACAGATATACTATTAAATTTAATAAGGGATACTAAGGACTTTAGTCATGAGACTATGAACAAGGACTTAGGTATTGCTAAATCTTTGGTTTTCAAACCTGCTCTATCTGAGGAGGAAATTACTGTGTTAACAGGATTACTTAATAAGTATGGTGCTATAAAACAATCTAAGTATAACTTTGCTAAGAACTTAACTATAAAGGCTTTAGAGACAAGGGAAGCATTCTCTGATTCATTAGATATACTTAACTCAGACACGGATACATTGGACTCTGCACAAATACAAAGTTCTATGCATTCTGCTATATACTCTTCTATTAATAGTAGAACAGTAAAATTAAAATTCAAGGGAGGTCAGTACGTAGTATCAGCTGTTCATGATTTTATGAAACTATACTCTCTTCCAGGTGGGGTTAGTGTAACTAGAGAGGCTTACATGAGCAGTGATTTAGTGAAAGATGAATTACTAGACGAGAAGTACTTCAAGAATCTACTACAGACAGATTTTGTAACTATAGACGGTAAACCTGTACAAGTTAAAGACGTTAAACTTAAGGATGTAAAAGCTAATAAAGTATACGGCAAGAAGATAGGTGATGGTAGAAAATTAGAGTGGGTACAGTATAAATCTGAGAAGGGTATTAAAACCAGAAAGGGTGATAAATTGGTATATAGTATAAAAGATACTGACCAGTTTAAAGATCTAATTGAAAATGCTGCTGCTATAAAGAACGGTACAGGTAACATATCTGAACTAGAGGATGAAAGAAAGAAACTAAAAATTGCTCTGCGTAAAGTCCTAGAAGATAAGGAGTACGGTTGGTCAGGTCAGCATGCTGAGTTTTATATGCCGATGATTCACCAAAGTAGATACAATCTCTCTAATGGGGATTCTGTTGCTGCTATACTAGGTACTTTTGATGAAAGTACAGTAGAAGGTGCTAGAGAAGGTAGATTACATAGAATAGATGTATTCACTGATAAGATCATGGAAAACTATACTAAATATAAATTAGATAGATTTAGCCCTATTACGGAAGAGGATGTACCATTAGAAGTAGAGAGATTAACTAAGAGGGTAGGAAGATTGGTTCCTGGTAGTATAGAGTACATCACTACTAAAAGTATGTTAGATACAATTACCAGACAAGGTGATGTTATTGACGCTGCTGCGATTAAAAATATTAATGATAACAAGAATGATCAAAGAGAATTATATGTTAAAAAACTAGCTGAGGACCAAGCGGATAACTTCCCTAAGACTCTGGAGTTTTTAACTGCTCGTATACCTGCACAAGGTAAACAGTCTTATATGGCTGGTAAGATTAAAGGGTTTATTAATTCAAATCAGAATGCTATATACGGGCCTGCAGAGATGTTGACTGTAACAGGAGCCGATCATGATATTGATAAGGCTAATATAATGGCGTATTCAGTTGATGAGAATGGTATTATATACGATTATAAACCTTATGAGGTAGACGGTGAAATGTCTAAATCTAAGTTCAATGAGATCCTTGACAAGAAGAAAAAACTATACTTAGCATCTGCTAAATCTTTAGAGATAGAACCAAAAGTAATTAAAAGGGTACTAAGAAATATTACTGCTAGTGAGACTAAGAATTATATAGAAGCAACTAAAAACTTCCTACTTAAAAACCTTATAGATTCTGCTTTAGATCCTGTGAATGCTGTTGAGGCTGCTACTCCTATGAGTATGGATGACCTAAAGAGTAACGTAGATAATACTATCCAAATGGTGGTTAAGAACGGTAGAATTATTAACAAGGATAGTTCTTTTGTTACACCTTATAATCCAGCATCTAAGCCTTCATTAGAGATGATTAACTCTGTAGGTAAACAGATGATTGGTATATATGCTAGTGGTATTAAAGCATACTCCGCTGTATTTACATCCATCATGTCGGATCCTACTAATAGTAAACTAAATAAGTTTGCTGGGGATTTAAAACTTGCCTATAATGGGTCTCAAGTATTCCAAGATGTACTTACAAAGTTATATGGTAGTGGTACTTTTAATGATATTGATAATAGTATATTTATTGTTAATGAAGGAGAGAAGCCAGTATCTTCTAATTTAGTAGCTAATACTGCTAGGTTTACTAGTAAGAGACAAGAATCTGAGGTTAAATTAGCTGCTGCTTTAGAAGCGTTTAAAGCCGATTATATTTCTAAGAAAGGAGATAATTATAATCATGCTGCCATGATTGAAGCTTTTGATAAAGAAACAGTTGATAACGCAGATAGGTTATTACTTGATGATACATTAGGGGAAACACAAGCATGGGAGCAAATATCAGAGTTATTGTCTGCTGCTACGGATAATGCTAAGGAGCTTATACTAGGTAAGATAGGTGCTAATAATATGACAGGCGGTATGATGACTGCAGGTCTAGTACTAGGGTTTGACCTTAAAACTATACTTAAATTATTTTCTAACCCTACTGTAAAGGAGTTCTTTAAAAAAGTAGAGAAGTCTAGAGATACTACTCTTAATGAGGGCTACATGGACATTAAAACTGAGTTAGAAAACCATCTTAATGATATTCTACTTATAGAAAAAGGTACCAGTAAACTATCTGTTGTATTACAAAACATACAAGCTGACTTAGACGATGAGAAAGCTAAAATAAGTGAAGTGAAGATACCTAATTATGATGAGGCTAAAGAAGAGATGGGTGTAGATAATATATCTGAGATACTAGTTAAAGGACCATTAGGTAATGTAGTCGGTATAGAAAACTTTGTTGGTGTAAACCAAGATAGTGAGACTAATACTCCACTAAGTAACGAACTTAAAGAGGAAGTAAAAACATTCTTAGCTTCAAGAAGTCTTAATCCAAAAGATTTTAAATTGACTAGATTAGGTGCTATCTTCAAAAATGTTAATTCTAGCGATAAAATAATAATAGGAGATAAACTAGATAATGGTGATGAAGATTATGTGTTAAGACAATATGCTGCTTCAAAGGGTATTCCTGTATACAGTATGGATGTTGAAGGAAGTTGGATTAAAACTGATGGTGGTGTAGAGACAAAGACTATAGAACCTTTACTGTCTGATAATACTGGATATTTCTCTGGTAGTAAGATATCAACAGGCCAACTAAATCAACTATCTAAAGTAGTAGAATCTACTAAAGAATTCTTAGCTAACCCAGAATCTTACTCTGCTAGAGTAGAGAGAATGGAAGGTAGGCTTGTTAGTAAGATAGAGACACTTACCAAGGAAAGAGATAACATGGTAAACGATTTTGTTACTGACCCTCTTAGACAGCTTAGAACTTTGAACTCAGTTGCTGAGGAATTGAAAACTATCAATAGTCTTATATTAAACCAAGGTTTACCTAATAATGATTGGGATATACATAGATTCTTTTCTAGGATAGTAGATAATATACCTGCTATTGGAAGTATATCTTCCTTCAAAGATTTTATAAGTTCTGTTGAAAGTAGGAATACCGGTAAGCCAGTTTTACCTGGTATGTTAAATGATGGAGGTAAATTCGCCAAAGATCTATTACGTACAGTAGAAAGTGGTAAGACCGCGTTTAACCCACTTTATGTTCTTATGAACAACAAACATTACTTCGGTTATGTTAAGTCTGTTATACTAGCACAGGATTTAGTACAATCATCTAGTTTCATAAACGAGGGAACTGAATACATCATTGATAACTTTATCAATCCTAATAATAATAACTTCATAAAAGACAACTTAGGTTATAACTCTGTAAAATCTTTTGTACACGGACTTAGTATAGAAAGTTATTTATCTAGTACACATGCTGTAGCAAAGATAGGTAGTAGAGAATTCAAGTTAGATAGCCAAGAAGATAGACCTGCCTTTATGGAAGAAGCAGTTAACTTGATTGCTACATTACAGGAAGACGAGAGTTTATCTGACAATCCATTTGTTAGTAAACTTAGAAAGGATACTATTAAGGACATGGTGTACTATAATGATACAGATATCATCAAGATTAATAACATGTTTAATCTAGAACCTCATGATATATCAGTACTTAAATTAGGGTTGAGTAAACTTAAGAAGTCTCACCCTGAAGCTTATAACTCTTTGTTCTATTACTCTCTTATACTTAATAGAGGAGGTAGAGGTCAAACGTCTTTCTCATCTTTATTTGATATCGAGGTTGATGCTTACAAAGGTTATTTGAAGTCTCTTAAGGGTACTGATATGGTTAAGTTTAAGAGATTGCTTAGCGGTATTAACTCTGATAGTGTATTACTAGGTAACTATGATACTATTAAACTAAGATCTACATCTAACAAAAGGATTTCTATTAAGGAGGATGGTACTATATCTGATAGGATGTATAATATACCTAACTATAACCCAGATATTAATAGTAGGGTATTTAGATCTAGAGATAATAATAAAGTATATGTAGGACATCCAGTACTAGGTAAGTACGTTGTAGTAACACCTAAGTACAATCAAAAGTTTATACCATTCTCAACAAAAGGTAATATAGGAGATCTATTAGGTATGGCCGGTTACCAATGGGGTGAGACTGCTAAATATAATGAAGCGGGTGATACTTTACAGGTCTTAGCATATAGTAGAAAACATGGTTATATAGTAGAGTTTAGTAACGGAACTACTGGAAATATGACTGGAGCTGAACTGCAGATGTATAACTCTGATATGGTCTTTAGAGAAAATAGATTCGGTAGAATAACATCGGATGAGAAATCTAATTTAACATTTAACCCTACTAAAGGAGCTGAGACTGTAGAGAAGTATGAGGCTAAATATCGTACATACTATGGTAAAATATCTAGATTAGGACCTAATCAAGTATTTGTATTTGGAAGTAACTTAGAAGGTTTACATGGTAGAGGTGCTGCTGGTGCTGCGTTTGGTGCTCAACAATCTGTTGAGGAGATAAAAGCTGTAGAAGATGGTACTAAAGGTAAGTGGGCTGTTAAAGGAGTAGGTGAAGGAATGATGGTAGGACTAGAAGGAAAATCTTACGCATTCCCTACTGTAGTATATCCTGGTAGACAGAGATCTAGAACAGATGAAGAGATAAAGGAATCTGTTCTTAAACTATATAATACAGCTAAGGATAACCCTGGGTTTGAGTATATGGTAGCTTACAGTACTGAACCTGGTCTTGCCGGATACTCTCCTGAGGAACTTGCTAGTTTCTTTGCTTCTCATGATATACCAAGTAATATTGTGTTTGAAAGAGGGTTTAATGAATTGGTTAGGTCTGTTGGTGATACTAATGTATTATCCACAGAGTCTAAGGAAGATTTAGATATAGCTACATTACTTACAAACGGATTAGTAAGCACTAACGGATTAACTAGAGTTGATGTAAAAGGAGCTGAAGTATTTACAAAACAAGTATTCACTGAAGAAGAGTCTGGAAAAGTATTTAGTTTTATAGAAGGTTTATACGATTCACAGTATGATACAGAACATAAGTCAAGTGATAAGTTCGGTAAAGGCAGGAGAAGTATGTATTTCTCTGATTCTGAATATAAGTACTCTGGCACTACAAGACCTGCTAATAATGGTACTCCTGAGATGCAAAGATTAGTAGATAAAATAACTACTGGATTAGGGTTTGAGTCGGGTTACTTTGATATGGTACTTGTAAACGAGTATAAAGATGGATCACAGAAGATTGGGTTTCATACTGATAATGAACCTATACTTAATAATAAAGGTAAGCTAAACCCTTCTGTAGTTACTATAAGCTTTGGTGATAATAGGACTATGATACTCAAAGGTAATGGTAAAGAATATAAAATACCTATGGTTTCCGGTATGGGTCTTGTAATGGGCAAAGACGGACAGGTTAATTATAAACATGGTATTGATGCTGAAGATAATAAATCTAAAAGGTTTAGTATCACTTTGAGACATAATGCTGATAAGAGTCAGGGTGTTGACAAGCAACTTAATAATGATAGATCAAATGATGTTACAGAAGTACTAGATCTTCCAGTAGAAGAGTTGACTAAGTGGCTTATAGATAGAGGTGTTATTTCTATACCTACTGATTTAAACGTAGAACGAGCAGATTTAGGAGGCCTGTCTCCTGCTGAAATGACTGATGCTATTGAGAAGATTAACTCCGGTAAGACTAGGTATGGTAAGTCTTTATATGCTAACATAGCTAGACTATATGAAGCTGTTGAAGAACTTAAAACCAGAGATGACTTCCCTATGATGAGAGGTACTGGAGGAAATACAGAAAGAGGATTTTCTCCTAGACTTGTAGATGTTATAACTCAGGCTATAAATAGTGGTTATACTAAACCAACTGTTGATACTATAGAGGAGATACCTACAACACTTAAGAAAAGAGAGGAATTATCTTCTGTACCTAAAGACCTTAAATTTAAATCTGCAGAAAAGGCTAGTGTATCTAATAAATTTATTGGGTATACTGATCCTAATATACCTGGTATGACATCTAAGTTAGCTAGGGGTGCTGGTGACTTAACTAATACTGGAGAGTATAGTGATACTGATGTTGTATTTGTATCTATAGCTGGTAATAGAGGACTATCAAAAGAAGGTCCATTCAGTAAGAACCCTAGTGATTCAGATAAAAAATGGTTGTATAACTTAAATCAGACTACTGAGGAGGTGTTCCTTGCTTTAGATTCTGGAGCTACAATTATAACTGATCCTATATCCTATACTAATAAGAACTCTTATAATGTAGGAGAGAAGGCTTTAGCTGAAGAATTGACTAAGTTACATGATGAAGGTAAGATAGATTATAAAGAAGAGGTTGTTGATGGAGAGACTATAGGAGTATGGAGACCTAATGAAGTAGGTTCTATCGTACCTTTCCATAAAGGTCCTATTACTTATACTGATACAGTAGGTAAGATGTATGCTTCTAGAAAGGTCAATAAGGATGTATTGAATGCTATATTTAGTAGACTTAATGATATGATTGGTGGTAAGGCTAAGCTTATGACAGCTGCAACTATATCAACAATGTATGGTAAGAAATACGCTGGTATGTCTGGGTTTGTACTTGACGGTCAAGTTGTTATAAATTCTGATGTAGCTACTATGGATACACCTATGCATGAGATTGGAGGTCATATATACTTAAGAAATCTTAAGAATACTGATCCTGAAGCTTACGCTAAGTTAACTGCTAAAGCTGCAGAACATCCAATGGCTGAGTATATTAGAAGTAAATACTCTGAACTTAAGTCTACAGAAGATATAGGAGAGGAAGTATTCTCTACATTACTAGGACTAGAATCTCAAGGTAAGCTTGCTGATTCTGATGCTGAATTCTTCACAAGAGTTAAGGACCAGGCAGGTAAGTCTAATAGTATAATCGATTTCTTAGTAAGAATGCTACAGAAAATATTTGGTGTTAACACTAGATTTAAGATAAATATCAATGATTCTTTATTAGATATCATTGCCTCTTTAAATAATAATATTATCTTTGGAGATGGTTCTGCGTTAAAAAATCTTAATAGCGATGCGAGAACAATACTAGATCAAGCAATTAATCCTGTTAAATCTGAATCAGATATAGAACAGAAATTGAGAGACCTAGGTTTAATAACAAAAATTTGTAGATAGTATGATTTGTGAGACTAAATTTTTAGATATAGATGGAGAACCTTCTTCAGCTTATTATAATAACCTTCATAAAGGAGAAGATGTTGCGTTGAAGATGTATATCAGCGATATGGCTAAACATGCCTACGCTAAATTACAGAAACCTTCAATGAGTAAAGAGCAATTAATCAAGGAGAGTAAGATGGTCAATCTTACCTCCGATGAGGCTCACTATAGATTTGATACAAGCAACGTGAACTTAGATAGAACTACATCTTTTATAGGTAACCTACAAGATGAGTTTAATAGTAAGGAGGTGGCATCACAAGTAAGTAAGAGGGATATTGCTGGTACTATACTTAAGATGAACATGGAAAAGTATAAGGTCTCTGACAGAGAACTAAAAACTATGTCTAAGAGTGCCATATACGGATTACCTGGAATGGAAGCTGCTGTAGAGGAGTTTATAAAAGAAGGTAAAGGTAAGGACATGTATAACAGGAGTGTAAAGAACTTGATAGAGTTATGGGATTGGAAGAGAGAGTCTGGTACTGAGATACATGAGGTACTTGAGTGGTATGTAGAGGAAAGAAACAAACTTAAGTCTAGTGAAGATGGGTATAAAGATTATGACTCAGCTAGGGCTAACACAATTAAAAGATTAAAAGCTAAAGGTACAGAGAGTAGATTGGGGGATTATGAAACATTAATAGACCAGATTGAAAAATGGATGAAATCTCTAGGCTCTAAGTTTGAGTTTGCCACAGAGGTAAAGATATACGACGAGGTATTAGGAGTTGCAGGTACAATAGATTTACTTGGGTTTGATGCTAATGGTAATGTTCATATATTTGATTACAAGACTAAAGAGGTTAACAAACAACATCTATTTGACTACCAAGGAGACCAGATGCTTAAAGAACCCTTAGGTCATTTACACGACAATAAAGAAAATTTAGGTTCCTTACAAACATCACTATATAGACTAATGTTAGAGCGTAAAGGTTTTAATGTTGTTAGATCCCAGATCATATACATTGAAGCTAAAGTAGAAGAGAACGAGAGAGGTAATAGAATGTATACTAATTTTAAATTAGCAGACAGGAAAACTATGACCGGCAGAAGATCAGACCTTGGAAAAGCTTTTATGAAGATTAAAGGTGTGGATATAGATAAAGAAACTAGAAGGGATAGAGAGGAAGGAAAATTAAATGATAGTAGTGAGGTCTTATATGAATTGGTTGGTAAGAATGATTTTGAGCAATTAAAGGATATTGATCTGAGTGTACTTAGAATAATGGATAAAGTAAAGACAAATACTACTACAGGTAGAGATTTCTTTAATAATTCCATTACAGGTAATCCAGAGTATTTTACATCTAGTAAATTAGATGATAGAAAGAAACAAGTAAAAGATTACTTAGTAAAACTAAAGTCTGATAAGGATAAACTAGCAGGTAATGCTATTAAGTTTTTTAATAAAGGTAAGTGGCCTGACGATAATGCTACCGCAATGACACAGGCGCGTAAGTTATTTGGTCGTATAAACAAAGAAACACATTCACTACAACAAGTGAAAAACATCTACGGATTTGAAGATACTAATCCTAATATATTAATAGCTACTAACTTTCAAGATGGTACAGCAAGGCTTATATTTTTAGGTGGGGTGGAGTCACATAGAGTATCATTTGATGATGAGATTGATGATGACGGTAAAAAGGTGTCCAAGATATTTGACAGTAATAGTAAGACCGGAATATTTGGTAATCTAATGTCAGACAAGGCTTTTAGGAAGAGATTTGGCTTTAAAGGTCTGGAAGCAACTGACAACAATTTAAAGGCCTTACAAGCAGGCATGTTAGCTATGGAGTTACAATCTATGGGTCATATATCAGGAGTTGAGGCTATAGTTGCAGGTGCGATTGATGGTAGACAAGATACTAGTGGTAAGATCCTAGAGCCTTTAGTTACAAGTATGCAGGTATTAATGCCTAATATTAAAGCAGTTTCTGAACTTACTAGAGATAAGCAAAGTAAAGGATTAAAGAGTGTACTAAGTAATAAGGTAAAATTAAGCGCGTCTACCTATAATGTAGATTACAGAGATTCTATGATAAATAGATTAGCAGACGAATTCTTAGGTCTAGGTAAAGGAGCTCTTAGAGGAACCTTGGAGGCAAATCTTAGAGCACATAAACTAGGAGAGATGAGAGACGCTGATTTACTTAAGAGTCTTATTACTACACAAAATGCATTAGTTCAATCTCTTAGACAATCTGATGCTCCATCAGCAACTAAGGATGATTTAGCCGCTAATGATGAGTACTTATTATTATCCAAGACTATAGCACAAGTTGCTAATATTAACATGAGTATAGGGACTATATCTCAAGAGTTAGGTATAGAATCTAAAGCAAGAACAACTGGACGTATATCGTCTGAAGCTATTAGACAACTAGATTCTCTAGTTAAATCAACTGAGTTGGCAATTAACAGAGACTTTAAAAGATTTCAAAGTAAGCATAAAGATCTTATTAACAGACTTATAAAAGAAAAGGGTAGGTCTAAGATAGGTAGCGCAGATATGCATGAGATATTTACCAATATGTATATGGTGGATCCTACTGAACCTATAGATGAAAGGAAATCAGGTGATCTATTTAATCTTAAACATCATACACATGGAGATCTATCACCATTAGAGTCTGAGTACATTAAATTCTTTAACGAGAATGTATTAGATGGATATGGGTATATATTTACAGATACTAGAATGAAAGGCCTTAGAGAAGGTAAGACCTGGAGAGAGGGTAGAGTTCCTTTAATGACTGCATCCACAGAAAATAGACTTTCAAGAGATGAAGAGAAGAACATCTATAAGGAGATGGCCGGAAGTAGTCTTAAGAAGAGTATAAAGAAAACAACTGAGACGTATGAAAATTTAAGTACTAGGTTACATAATGATTTTCCTAGTCAATCTAGTCCAGACGGTGGGTTCCAAGGAGGTACTACAAGACAGAATATGTTAGGTCTTAACCCTGAGGGGAATGTTATAGCGGATGCTAGTAACCTAGAGACTAACTTAGAATCTATACTTAATAGATTTATGTCTGGTAATATGAGATCAAATCACTATGAGACCACATTAGGTGTTTATAATGCTATGAACATTATAGCTACAGTAGAACAAAAAGAAAACTTTAATTCTACAAAGGATGTAAAAGAGTTTATGGATGAGTACATTAAACTTATTGTATTTAATGAGTATGATAAGAATGATTCTAAGTTAGCTAATGCTGTAGATGTTACACAGAAGGTTATGACTATGGCATCTTTAGGATTCTCTCCTAAGCAGATGTTCCTTGAGGGTGCTACAAACTCCTTCGCGTCTATATCTGCTATGATGTCTCAGACTATGATGAGAGGCAACAAAAGATTTGGTGCAGGAGATTGGGCAAAAGCTCTAGCTTCTGTAACTACACATCAAGAATTAGCAAGATCTATTGTAAACGAATTCGGTTTATATGGATCTGATTCTGAAGCACACGGGTCTAAAGATTTTATGGAAACAAGGAAGAATTTCTGGTGGCAATCTAAATGGGCCTTTGCTTTAAATAACTCTCCTTATAAAATGTTTAAAACACAGACCTTTGTAGCAGAACTATATCGTAAAGGTATTATGCCTGCAATCTCTCATGTAGACGGGGTTATGAAATATGATATATCTAAAGACACTAGGTTTGAATCCGTTATAAAAAACGGTAAGGTAATACCTCTAGAAAAGAGAAGTACACCAACACAGAAGGATCAAGGTGCTTTATTAGACTCATTTATAAAAGACGCTTACCAAGAAGGTACACTTGACGAGAATGGTTTACCATCTTCACCTCTTAGTTACAAGGATATAAATGCTATGAAGCATTACTCTATGAAACTGTATGGATCTGTAGATAAGGATGCAAGAGTATTAGCTCAGGCTAATGTATGGGGTCGTATGATATGGAAGTTTAAAAACTGGGCCATAGCCAAGAAAGATAACTGGTGGACAACTACAGATGGTAAACTGTCAGAATTAGCAGGTAGAAGAATTAAAACACCTATGCTAGACAAGAAGACTGGAGAGCCTATTGAAGGTGAATTCTACTATGAGTTTACTAGTATGTCTGATATGGGGGTTATACAAGTAATGGGAGAGATGTGGCAAGGTATTGACTCTTGGACCAAACTAAACATGAAGAAAACTTGGTCTGAATTAGATGTTAACCAAAAAGAGACTCTTATCAAAGGTCTAACTGATATAATACTAGCTGCTATGCTTACTGCATTATTTGTAAGTATGGCTAATATAGATTGGTTTAAAGAAGGTGAAGGTAAATTAGCTTTATCCACACTGGTTAATGCAACTGCCGATTTAAATATAATGGCAATGGGTGGAAGTATGTTAGATAGTAACCCGTTTGCTGTGGCAGGGTATGCTAAGAGATTACTAGGTTCTATGTATAATGTAGTACACGGTACAGTAACTGGAGATTTTGATCACATACCACATGAGGCATTTAAAATGGCTGGTGGATTAGGTAAGACAACAGAATCATTTGTAGAGTAATCCCAGAAAGAAGCAAAAAAAAAAGCCCCAGTTCCAATTAAGGAGCCGGGGCTTTAGTTTATACTATTAGTACTATAGTTCTGTTACATCTGGTATAACATCATTTACATCTTTATCAGTAAGGTACTCTTTTCTATGCTTTTCAGCATACTTTACTGCTTTCTCAATCTGCTCTTTGTAGGTTGTGTCATTAGGTTTCTTGCCCATAACAGCTCTCTTTGCTGTCATAAGTATATACTCTGCAAACTCTGGGGAAAGCATCATAAGTATACCCATTTGATTCTCTGAAGAGTCTACCTCAAATCCTCTGATATAGTTCTGTGCTAATTTATACTGTGCGTATATATCTTCTACTTCTACCATAACACATGTTGATCCGGATACTGGGTCCTTTTGATGTATTGGTAACATCACACCAGTGAAAGCTTCCTTAGGTACAACCTTATCCTTCTTAGTACATAAGTACTTAAGTCTATCAAACATAAGCTTATTATTAAGAAACTCCTGGTACCCAGCAAAATCATCTCCTGTAGTCATAATATCCTTTATGAACATATACCCTTTAGGTACTTCTAGCTCAGATTGGTTTACAATAAACAACTGATTTTTTGGGGATAGGTTAATCTTAACATTACCTTCTTCATATGGTACATCAGAAAAGTCAGTAGAGGTCTTTAAAAATACTTCTATAAATACCTTTAACTCTTCAATGTCTTCATCGGATACCCTTTCATCCATTACAAATTTACAGCTTACAAATAAAGTCTTATCTGCTTTTCCATAACTAAGTCTTAGGTGACTAGGTTGCATACCTTTAAAAGGAAAACCTTTTACATTTGACAGGTTAGTCTTACCTTTAAAACCATTGAGCCTATCTAGGTGTTCTAAATCAGATTCTAAACTACCTGCCACAACTACTACAGTTTTACCAGTATAACCCTCATCTATATTATCGTTATATCTATAATCTCTTTCCATTACTTATCTTTTACTTTACCAAATACGGCTTCCCAACGATCTGCTGTTTTTACATAAACACTCCAAGTATAAGCCACTAAAGCATTAATACCTACAAACAGAATAGTCGCTA
>LGVF01091446.1_pt1 | contig 21403 bp, 6 predicted proteins | sample 469901 | NCBI WGS metagenome assembly LGVF01 (sample SAMN03893561, study PRJNA290197) | marine sediment metagenome | material: sediment; isolation source: combined push core samples #3730, #5133, and #5579 collected at Hydrate Ridge | place: Pacific Ocean: Hydrate Ridge
TTTTTCGACGGCATGTGCTCACCTTCGAGTCGCGTCGTTTAGGCCAAGCGACTCGTATAAGAACTCAGATTGCAAGTTTTGTTAAGATAAGGCATACCTCCAAGTATAGAATATTTTTAAATTAACCAATAAAACAAAGGAGGTATGCCCATGAGACTAAAAGATTATGGCAGAAATCAGAAGAAACGTAAAGAATATATTCAACAGAGATTTGACACCATTTTTTTCCTATCCTGTAAGAAGTCTTCTCATCAGGGTCGATAATCCTACATCTCCTGTTCGGAATAGAAAATGGGCGTGGTTGGACATGAGCGCCCATGCATAGTCCGCCGGAGGCGGATTGATGTTTCAGATAACAGTTTGCCGACCCGTTCAAGAAAATTATTCCGGTCTCTACTGTCTCTGAATATCTTTCTACGTTCTATTCCCCGGATAATTACATGGTGTACCGCACCCGGTGCATCTAATTTGGCTGATCGTGGCATAATAAATTCAATATTATCAATATACTAAGCTGTCAACTGATTTACAAATGGACGTCCCCAAAATTCCCCCTGGTTTTTTATACGAGGATTAGCAGGAACCATTCTCCCACAATTGGCGCATTTAATCATTGTCTTCATGGTGTTTTTTACCATGAAGATAAAAATGTATCATCTTTGGTCTATTGCAGACGAATATCTATAAGGAAGGATAATTGCGGAAAAGATGGATAAAACTACATCTCACGAAAAGAATTTAACCATAAGCTACAGGAATAATATTGTTCAATGGAGTTGAAGAAAATAAAGATCACTGTCTAAATTCTCCATAAACAGCATTTGACAAAATCCCAGCAGCTAAAGTATAAAAATAAAATTCAAAGAAAATATATTTACTTAAAAATCCTGAAAGTATATCTAAAACTCACTACATAACTAAACTCGCAACGTAACCCGGATGACCCTGAATTTGCCGTAATGTGCATATTTTTTCTATTTTATTTTTTCTTTGAAATAATTTGCAGTTTTTAGTGCGTTGCCTTTTCCAGCTTTTTTCACCCTTCAGCCTTGATATAACATCGTGTATAAATAGTTTATTTGACACACAATTGCGCATAGTCTATAAAATGTTACACAAAGAGCGAGTTCTTATCCCATCTTTGTGGAAAAAAAGGCCAAAACAGCAATTCTTGTGTGTTTATTCTGGCACTACAATTTTATTTTGCAATAATATCTTAATGTTATAAACACAATCTAAACAATTACAAATGTAGTGCCAAACGAATGGAATAATCATTTAATATAATAGTACAAATTAAAAAGATGTAGTGCCTTACAAAATATCAACTTGTTGATATTATTAGTTAAAAATATTGAACCTACAAAGATGGGTTATCATTGAGCGAAGAAGCCGTTTTACTGTTTTTAAGGTTTGATCTGATTATTTTACCATTGATTTAAAGAAGGCAGAGCCAAGAAAGGCCCTGCCTTTTTACATGTGTAAGCTATATTATGCCGATGCTTGGTAGCTTCCTTGAACCTGGGAAAATTGAAGCTCTATAAATGCTTGATTTACAAAAGAAATCTGCTATAATTTCAAATATTTTGCAGGTGCAACATTAGGCAAGAAGTCATGCATTCTTGTCAAGCATTATCTGATTCAAGATATTGTGTCCACAATAACCTTCCAATATGATTTTTCCACCCTATGTGTTACCCTCCTACTATGTAAAAAAGGTTATAGCTTTTATGTAATTGTGAAATTCATTACATATATTGTGAAATTCATTACATATATTTTGTTATGGATTAGCATGCCTGCCCTTGCTCTGTAATTGATATAACTGTTTAATATCATATCAATACCATATGATATACTGTAATTGCATAAATTTTTGCATAATTCTTGCTTTTCTAAAGATGGTTAATCGTTTTAAAGCGAGTTCTTATCATTTATTAGTTCACCTATTTATATAAGATCATTAGTGTCCGGTTAAAGTATTTAAATAGCTTTTAACTGATTTAAATAATATGAAATAATGACGAAATCAAGAGGGATCGATTTGAAATGGCTTCCTTTCCAAATATAATGTTTGAGCTAAGGTTTAATTTATTGGGCAAATAGACTCATAAGCTCTGTAAAACGCAATATTTTAATTTCGAATGGTTCGATATGGTTTGTTCCTTAGGTTAAAATATGCGCTCTAAAGGTGAATTAAACCTACACAAATTTACACTTTTGAGTAATTCAATTTTTAATAAAAGCCCTATTTTAAAGGGGTTTACAGGGGCTATGTACAAAATCTAAATTACTATCCGTCTAATCTGACTGAAATTATTATGAATTAAACCGGACATTAATGAACCGAAGTTAAGGATAAAATATAAAAACCAAAAAAAGGGTTATAATGATGAAAACATTAAGATGGGTCATAATTGGACTGCTTCTTTTTATCTTCCCGGCTACATTGCTGGCACAGGATCCTCAGGATACAGATCCAAAGGATTATTATGATGAAAAGGAAGCCGACGAACAGTTAAGCCAGGGTACTGAATGGGAAGATCTTGTCAGTAGTCTGCTTGGTGAAAGCGGGGCCTCTCTTCTTGAGTTTGTATCACAAACCCTTGGGGCCGCACTTTCCGCATCATCCTCCTTTACCGAGGAATACATGCCGGGTGATGATGTAACCGGTATGACTGATGATATAGAGGGAGATGACGGCAGAGATATAATGGAAGAAGCTGAAGGCCCCAAGGCAAAAGCATTAGCCAAGGCCGATGAAGCCGCCGGTTCACAAGGCCCGACAACGCCGGATATCAATCCTGATGATTATGGCAAGGATGTAAAGGATACAGCCGCTGCTCTTACTGCTGATGCGGTAGCGAATGCGGAAGCTTTTGATCCCTCTGAACTTGAAGCGCCGGGTGAAACACCGGATATCGAGCCTGACAAGCCTGGTAATACCAATACCGGTAAGGGTAAGTCAGCTGGATCGCCTAAAAAAGACAACATCACCATATCAGGAACTAAGCTTGGCACTATATCTACAGGGCGTGGTGATGATAAAATCACCGTTACAAACCAGGGATCGGTAATTGCAGTTGCATTTGATCCCCAGCCCCAGATAACAGGTATTGATGGTGAAGAGGATGATGACACCATTACAAATAATGGTAATGTCACTGTTACGGCAATCTCTTTTGGTAATGTCCTGAAAAACCCTCCTGCAAATGGTTCTGATAAAAATTCATCCTCAAATAACAATCTTGAAGAAAAGAAGGGCGCATTGGCCGTCGGTATTGTGGGTGGTGAAGGCGATGATACAATTAAAAATACGGGCACCATTACTGCAACTGCAGTCAGCAGTGCGCTTGATTTTGCAGTAGGAGCCACCGGCCTCAAGGTCGATGTAGGCGCATCTGATGCCATTACAGATGCCATAGGTGTTTATGATGACAGTGGAAATAATACCTTGAAAAATTCCGGCGATATCATTGTGACGGCGACATCCACTGCGCTCAAGGCGGAATTGACAGCCAATGTTGGTATTTCGGCGAGCGATGATGCAGCCACGGCCAAGGCCACCACCGTTGGTATGCGTACCGAAGACGGTGATGATACCCTGACCAATGAGGGGAATATCACGGCGGTTTCAACAGCATACGTGGGCGCAGAGGGCGGATCCGGATCAGGCGGTGTGAATGCGCTTTCGCCACGGTTTTCGCCCGCCAGCGCGCATACGGCGGAAGCGGTTTCGACCGGCCTGTCCGGCGGCGAAGGGGCGGACACAATCACAAACAAGGGTACCGTTGATGCCATTTCGACGGCGATTTCGAATACCGTTACGGTCGACATCAGGGCAAATGGTGCGGCCAAAGCGATCTCGACATCTGAGGCGAAGTCGAATGCTACCGCCGTTGATACCGGATCTGGCAGCGATACAGTTGTCAACGAAGGTGGTTTGACGGCTGTCGCTACGTCTGTTGCCACCGGTCAAGCCAGTTCAGTTTCAAAGAGCGGTAAAGCCCCTCTTTCACGATCGTCTTGGGGCGGCGGGGCTACAGCGGAATCCACAGCAATGGGGATCAATAGTGGGGATGGCAACGACTCTATCAGCAATAGCGCTACTATTGCATCAGTTGCAACCTCCGTTGCCGAAACGTCATCCACATCAATCTCGGTAAAAGGCGCGGCCTCTGCCGATTCGACTTCAACAGCCAAAGCTACGGCGACAGGTGTCGACGCAGGCGCTGGCGATGATACCATCTCCAATAGCAATACTCTAAGTGCTGTCTCGACAGCAACGGCAGGAGCGCTCGATATTACATTTTCCATAAGTGGAAAGAGTCAGGCATCACAGAAAGGCGGTGCTACTGCGGAAGCGGAGGCAGTGGGTATCAGTGCCGATGGGACTGAAGGCACGAGTCAATCCAATAAAGATTACAAGCTCATTCCTTTTGAACTTCGCGCCAGCTACCATGATGAAAAACTGGCTGCGACCGGTGACGATGCAATTATCAATAGTGGTGAATTAACAGCAGTTGCCACGGCAGTTACGGGTTCCGGGTCTATTGGAGTCTCTGTTGATAAAGCAGCGTCGGCGGACTCGAAATCAACAGCAAAAGCAACGGCGACAGCCATCGACGCAGGCGCCGGTAATGACTTTGTTGACAATAGCGGTGACGTTACCGCAGTGGCGACCGCAATTGCCGGTGCGCTCGATATTGCATTTTCCAAGGCAGGTGACGCTAAGGCAGCGCAGTCGGGAGGAGCAACGGCGGAGGCTAATGCGGTTGGGATTAGAGGTGACGGCACTGAGACGAGCAAAGTCACTGATTCCTGGATCGTTCTTGATCCTTCGGGACTCGACAGTGGAGTGCGCCATGAAAAGACCGAATCCAGTGGTACGGATATCATCATTAATGATGGTGCGGTTTCAGCCGTGGCGACTTCGGTAAGTGGCTCGGGTACGGCGGCAATTTCGGTTTCAGGCGCTGCATCCACCAAAGCCAAATCTACGGCCAAATCGAATGCAGTTGCTGTTGAGGCGGGTGGCGGCGATGACAAGGTGACGAATACCGGAGTGCTCACAGCAGTCTCAACGGCGACGTCTGCTGCTCTTGGGGTTAGTGTTTCTCAAGGCAAGAAGGGCGAAGCGGATGCAAACACGACGGCTGAAGCGGAAGCCTACGGCATCAGGGGAGATGGAACCGATGCGAGTAACATAACAGAGTCATGGCTCAGACTCGATCTTGCAGGTTTGGATACCGGAGTCCGTCACGAGAAGATTGCCTCAACCGGGAATGACACCATTACCAACAGCGGTGCAGTGACTGCAGTTGCCACAGCCGTGAGCGGTTCAGGCGCGATATCCGCTTCGGTCAAAGACGCCAATTCAGCTGCTGCAAAATCAACTGCAAAAGCCAACGCCATCGGTATCGATGCTGGTACAGGTGACGATACGATTAAAAATACAGGTGCTGTGACAACTGTCTCAACAGCAACCGCCGCCGCACTCGAATTCTCCTTTTCCAAGGAGAAGGAAGCCAGCACGACAGAAAACTGGCTGAAGCAGGCGTTTTCTAATAATGGCGTCGTCGCTGAAGCTGAGTCGATTGGTATTCGTGGTGACGGCACCGAGGCCAGCCATTTTACAGATGCTTCTTTACATATTGATTATGATCAGATTTCTGAAAACTTTCATCATGAGTCAGTTGCATCAACCGGTAATGATACAATTACTAACAGTGGTGCGGTGACATCAGTTGCTACTGCTGTCAGTGGTGAAGTGTCTGCGGCAGTTTCAATTGAAGGTGCTGCAAAATCAGATGCCACTTCAAAGGCTATTTCTCTTGCAGAGGGTATCAGGGCCGGTGCCGGAGATGATAAGGTTACAAATACAGGTGAGGTGACGGCTGTTTCAACGGCAACGGCATTCACGCTTGAGGGAACCTTCTCCAAGAGTAAGAACGCTGATTCAACAAGAAACTGGTTGACCAAACAAATCGTTGAATATGGCGCTACAGCAAAATCCGAAGCAGTCGGCATCAAAGGTGATGAAGATAATGCCAGCCATATCGTTGATCAGAGCCTGTTAATTGAAGCCGGAAGCGTGCAAGTGGGTGCCGGTTATGAATATGCAATCTCAAGCGGTAATGACTCGATTACTAATGAAGGTGCGGTGACAGCTGTCTCAACCGCTGTAAGTGGTGGCGGATCCGGCGCACTTGCTGTTGAGGGTTCCGCATCTGCTGATGCAAAGTCAAGGGCAAAATCAATTGCCAAGGGCGTTGATGCCGGAGCCGGTGATGATAAGGTAACAAATTCCGGAGATATCACGGCTGTTTCAACAGCAACCGCCCTGGCCCTAGGTGTCAGCATTACCGACAGTAAAGGCAGTGTTGCTTATGCAGACGCGGGAGCAGTTGCCAAATCAACCGGTATTACAGGTGATGGCAGCCTGAGTGGTGCATCAGCAGATGCATTACTTTATGTGGATACGGATGGACTGAGTCTTACCGGAGAGTTGAACCTGACAAGTGCTTCAGGTACCGATACCATTAAAAATGATGGGGCAGTGACGGCTGTTTCAACTGCAGTGAGCGGTGCAGGGTCGGTTGCAGTAGCGTTGTCCGGTGCAGCATCCGCTAACATGTCATCATCTGCAAAAGCACTGGCGACCGCAATTGATGCCGGATCAGGTAGTGATACAGTCACTAATAATGGTGACTTGACAGCCGTATCAACAGCAACTGCCGCAGCGTTCAGTGCAGCGGTTTCCGGCAAGGGCAACAGTACATGGAATGATTTCAAATCGCTCTTTGTGGGCGGTACAAATGCGGAAGCAACTGCAAAAGGTATCACCGGCGACGGCACGGGTATGGATTTATCTTCAACATCCACGCTTGATGTGGATTTTAATGAGCTCGATGTCAAGCTTACCAATGAGACCAGTTATGTGAAGGCCGGTGGAGATGATACGATAACCAATAATGGTCTGATCACAGCGACAGCGGTAGCCACTTCTCCGGTTGTGGATGTAGCCATTAGTCTGGATGGAAAAGCGACAGCGGTTTCGACGGCAAAGGCCAGCGCGGATGCTACGGCTATCGATGGTGGAGCAGGGAATGACACGATTGAGAACACCGGCGAGCTTGTTTCCACTGCGGTATCTACTGCAGGAGCGGTGGTTGTTTCTCTTTCGAAGAATGGCGCGTTTGTGGCCGATACGATTTGGGACGGCGGCACAGAGGCAACTGCTGAAGCAGTTGGTATAAAAGGTGATGGTGAAGGCAGTGACTTCCATGCATCAGGGATTATTGATATCACTGATGAGGCAGTTATACTCAGTGCGGATCTTTCTTCGACGGTCGTTAGTGGTGATGACACGATTACCAATGAAGGCGATGTCGTGGCAACGGCGGTATCAACCGTGCCGTCTCTGGGTGTGGCCATATCGGTTGAAGGCACAGGTGCAGCCGTTTCAACTGCAACAGCCAATGCAAAGACAGTGGGTATTGATGCCGGAGCCGGCAACGATACCGTTACAAATACAGGTGATATTGCATCAACCGCAGTTTCAACAGCAGCAGCAATGAACATTGCAGTTTCAAAAGGACTGGCTTTAAGTGGTAATTCTCTCTGGAACGGCGGCACGACAGCGGTATCTGAAGCCATCGGTATCAGCGGTGACGGCGAAGGCCAGGATTTATCAGCTTCAGGGGATATTGTAGTTGCAAATGGAGATGTATGGCTTGAAGCAGCCCTTTCCTCAACAGCAGCAACGGGTGAAGATACCATTAATAATAGCGGTGCTGTAATTGCCACATCTGTTGCAACTGCACCGGCACTTGCTGTTGCTGTTTCTATTGACGGCATGTCCGCAGCAGTTTCAACATCCGAAGCAGATGCCCGTGCAGTGGGTATCGATGCGGGTTCCGGAATTGACACGATTGAAAATACAGGAGAAGTGGTGGCAACCTCTGTTGCAACTGCCGCTTCAGCAAATATTTCAGTATCAAAAAGTGCTGCTCTTGCCGGCAGCTCTCTCTGGGATGGCGCCACAACAGCAACATCTGAAGCCATAGGTATTACCGGAGACGGTGAAGGTAAGGACCTGGAAATGGCCGGGTTTATCGGTGTTGTTGATGGCGACGTCATGATCGGTGCATCGCTTAACTCAGATATTGCCGGTGGTGATGATACTATTAATAATGATGGCGCAGTCGTAGCAACATCTGTAGCAACGGTTCCGTCACTGGGCGTTGCGGTTTCTATTAATGGTGTGTCCGGAGCAGTTTCCAAGGCTGAAGTAAACTCAAGAGCACTGGGTATTAATGCCGGTGTCGGTAATGACACTATTAATAATACGGGTGAAGTGGTCGCTACCTCTGTTGCAACGGCAGTGGATCTGAATGTTGCAGTATCCAAGAGTGTTGCCCTCGCCGGTAATGGCCTGTGGGATGGGGCCACAACTGCTGTTTCAGAAGCGATCGGTATCAGTGGTGATGGTGATGGCAGTAACCTGAGTATGGAGGGCGGCATTGCCGTCGTGGACGGTAATGTCCAGCTTTCTGCCGAGCTTGCATCAACAGCGGCCAGTGGTAATGATAATATTGATAATACCGGTAAAGTTGTCGCCACTTCTGTCGCGACAGCTCCATCGGCAGCTGTTGCAGTTGCAGTTAATGGTGGTTCTGCTGCATTATCAACGGCTAAGGCTGATTCTCTTGCAGTTGGTATCGATGCGGGTGCCGGTAGTGATACTGTTTTTAATTCCGGTGAAATTGTTGCTACCTCAACTGCAATCGCTGCAACCGGTAATGTTTCTGTTGCACAGGGCCTGGCAGTATCAACTGGTGGCCTCTGGGATGGTGGTGCAACTGCAACTTCAGAAGCGATCGGTATCAGCGGTGATGGTAAAGGCTCAGACCTTTATATATCTGGTGATATCGTAGTGGAAGAAGGTGATGTATATGTCGATACGGAACTTTCCTCCACAGTTGCCGGCGCACAGGATGATATTACCAATGAAGGTAAGATCGTGGCTACATCCGTAGCAGTTGCCCCGACACTTGATGTGGCTGTAGCCATTCAGGGCTTTGCAATGGCATCTTCCAAGTCAACGGGAGAAGCTTTTTCTGTGGGTATTGATGCCGGTACGGATGATGATACGGTTCTGAACTCAGGTGAAATTGTCTCCACGGCAGTGGCCAATGCAGATGCTATTTCTGTTGCTGTAACACCATCGGGTGTGACAGCAGCCGGTGCAGCCATCTGGGATGGCGGAATAACCGCAACATCAGAAGCCGTAGGTATAAGCGGTGATGGTAAAGGTTCAGATACAAATGCAACCGGTAGTATTGAGGTTGTGGATAATAATGTAAGTATAATAACCGATTTGGCAGTAACAACGGTCAGCGGTAATGATACAATTACTAATGATGGTAAAATTGTAGCAACATCAGTTGCGGCAACGCCTTCTCTTGCTGTTTCAATTGCGGCAACAGGTGTTGCTACAGCTTTGGCAACTTCAACTTCAGATGCAACCTCCGTTGGCATCGATGCCGGTTCCGGCGATGATGCCATTACAAACACAGGTGAAATCGTTTCGACAGCCGTTGCCAGTGCAAATTCAATTTCAATATCAGGTTCGGGCGGTGGGTTAACCATTGCCGGTGATTCAATCTGGGACGGCGGCACAACTGCTATTTCAGAAGCTATTGGTATAAGCGGTGATGGCAAAGGTACCGATTTTCACGCATCCGGAAGCATTATAGTTGCGGATGGTGATGTACTGGTCGAAGGCGAGACATCATCAACAACAGTTACAGGTAATGATGAGATCACCAATGACGGAAAAGTTACCGCTACTTCAGTAGCTGAATCTCTGTCAGGTGCAGTCTCTGTTGCTGTTGAAGGTGTGGCATTAGGTGTATCAACCTCCACAGCCGAAGCCCTTGCAGTGGGTATCGATGGCGGTTCCGGCGATGATATTATAAATAATAACGGTGCTGTTGTTTCTACTGCAGTTGCCAATGCCAATGCAATTGCAGTTTCATTTACAACTGCCGGTGTGGCCGGTGCCGCAGGTGCAACTTTGGATGGTGGTAGCAAGGCAAGTGCTGAGGCAATCGGTATCAGCGGTGATGGTAAGGGCTCTGATTTTTATATGGCCGGCCACACTGAAGTGTCGGATAACCTGGTTAAGATCAATACAGAACTTTTCTCAACGATGGTAACCGGAGACGATACGATAAACAATACTGACACAGTTGTAGCGACATCTGTAGCTGTGACGCCTTCGGTTGGCGTTGCGCTTTCCGGTGCAGGTCTTACTGTGGCAGCAGCTACTTCTACAGCCGAATCCCGATCAGCGGCAATTGATGCGGGTGCTGGAAACGATGGAATTACCAATAGCGGTGAGCTGGTATCAACTTCAGTAGCCAGTGCGAATTCAGTTTCTGTTGCAGTATCACTTGTCGGAGTAGCGGGTGCGACAGATGGGTTCTGGAACGGTGGCACCACAGCAAAATCTGAAGCGATTGGAATCAGCGGTGATGGTAATGGCAATCAAGACTTGAATATGAATGCAGGTCTTGAGGTTACAGATGATCTCATAAGCATTGGATCGCATCTTTCCTCGATGACAAACAGCGGGGATGACGTAATTGACAATTCAGGTAAAATCACAGCAACTTCCGTAGCAGAAGCCCTTTCTGTTAATGTCGGATTTACAACAATAGGCGTTGCTGCTGCTATTTCAGCAGCAACGGCTGAATCCCGATCAGCGGCAATCGATGCGGGTGCCGGAAATGATGAAATTACCAATAGCGGAGAGCTGGCATCCACCTCAGTAGCCGTTGCAATACCGGTATCTGTGGCCGTATTAGTCGGTCCAGAGGGTGGTGGTGGCGTGGGAATTTCATCAAGTGGTGCAACTGCAATATCAGAGGCTGTTGGAATAAGTGGTGACGGCAAAGGAAGTAATTTATCAATTGATGAACAATTTAATATTATTAAAAATAGTGAAGAAGATATTTCAGTAACAAACGATTTTATAGTGGAATCGACAATGGTTCGTGGTGATGACACCATTGATAACAGCGGTGACATTACTGCAACATCCGTAGCAGAAGTTCCTTCGGTGAGCGTTTCGTTTTCACTTATCGGTGCAACAGCAGCAGTGTCATCATCAACAGCTGAATCCCGTGCTGTAGCAATTGATGCAGGTTCAGGAGATGATCATATCACAAACAGCGGAGAGCTTGAGGCAACGGCAGTTGCAAATGCCAATACTGTAAATATTTCTGTAGCCCCTGCAGGTGGCGCGATAGCAGGTGATACAGTCTGGGATGGCGGAACCAAGGCCACTGCTGAAGCTATTGGTATCAGTGGGGATGGTAAAGGAACGGACTACCTGTTTGATAGTAGTATTAAAGTTGAAGACGGGGATGCCATCATGGCAACGGTCTTTGACAGCAGTGCGGCCAGTGGAGATGATTTCATTGATAATAATAACGATATTACTGCTACATCCGTAGCTGTTGCTCCGTCTATCGGTGTTGCAGTTGCAGTTGGTGTGGCAGGAGCAGCATCCACCGCTACAGCAGAATCCCGCGCAGCAGCAATTGATGCGGGCGGTGGAAATGATATCATTGATAATAGTGGTGAACTGGAAGCTGTATCCGTAGCCAATGCAGATGCCGTTAGCATATCGGTTTCCGGAGGCGGTTCCGTTTCGAGTGATGCTTTCTGGAACGGCGGTACGACAGCGAAATCGCAGGCTGTTGGAATCAGCGGTGACGGTAACGGTCTAAATGATTCAGTTGGCGGTATTATAGCCATAGTGGATGATAAGCTTCAAATGGGCGCTTATCTGAGCAGCGAAGCAGCCAGCGGTAATGATACGATTACCAATACAAACAAAATCACAGCAACTTCTGTGGCAGTGGCACCATCTGTTAATATAGCTGCTTCCGCAGGGATTGCCGCCTCAATCGCATCTGCAACAGCAGAATCTGAAGCCATGGCTATTGATGCGGGCGCCGGAGATGACACCATAATTAATAGTGGTGAATTGGAAGCCACATCTGTTGCCAATGCCGATGCAATCGCAGCTACGGTTCTGGTTTCACCGTTTGGTGCAGCTGTATCTGCAAATGGTATTTTTGATGGCGGCGTAACTGCGACTTCACATGCAGCCGGTATTAGCGGTGATGGTATCGGTCACGATCAGAACACAACCGCTACAGTGATTGTTGAAAGTGTGGATGATGTTCGATTGAACACGCTTATTTCGACTGAAGCAGCCAGCGGTAATGATACCATTACCAATGATGGTAAAATTTCAGCTACTTCTGTTGCAGTAGCGCCGGCCGTAACGGTGTCCCTGACTCTCAATGGTGTTGCAGCAGCTGTATCTACGGCGACTGCAGAAGCAACGGCCGTAGCCATAGATGCAGGTTCAGGAGATGATACTGTTACAAACACCGGTGATCTTATTGTCGAGTCGGTAGCTAATGCAGATGCGGTTAATATTACTTCCGGACTTTTCACCGTTGCAGTTGCAGCGGATGCAGTCTGGAGTGGTGGTACAACAGCAATAGCCAAGAGCGTGGGTATCAGCGGCGACAATATAAGTCCTGATGAAATAACCACGAGCACCATTGAAGCAGTTGATGGTGAGATCTCTTTTGATACGATCATTTCAAATGAATATGCCGGTGGTAACGATACGATTACCAATGATGGTAATATCACTACAAGTGCTGTTGTGGTCGCACCATCTGTTAGTGTCGCTGTTGCTGGTGTGGGTATTGCAGCAGCCATGTCGACTGCCACAGCCGAATCTACAGCAATCGCCATAGATGGTGGTGCCGGTGATGACATGATCACAAATCATGGCGTTCTAGACGTCACTTCAGTCGCTAATGCAGATGCCGTATCTGTTTCAGTAACCGGAATCGGTGCCAGTGTTGCCGCTGATGCAGTATGGGATGGTGGCACAAAAGCAACGGCAAATGCAGTTGGCATAAGTGGTGACGGTATTGGTACCAATGAAATGTCAGAAGCGATTATCGAATATAAGGATAATAAAGTATTGCTTGGCCTGGTATCTGAAACAGAAGCAGTCAGTGGCAATGATACCATTACAAATACAAATACAATAACAACGACATCTGTAGCCGTTACACCTTCAATCGGTGTCGCTGCATCCGGAATTGGTATTTCAGCAGCGATGACCACCTCAACGGCTGAAGCAAATTCAACAGCAATTGATGCCGGTGATGGTGATGATACGGTAAACAATAGTGGTAACCTGACAACCGAAGCTATATCTGTATCAACAGCAGTATCCGTATCTGCTTCCCTGATCGGTGTTTCCGGTGCCGGAACAGCAGCATGGGATGGCGGCACAACAGCAATGGCTGAAGCAGTTGGTATCAAAGGCGACAGTCATGCAAAAGAGTCAACTCAGCATACCATCAACATAACGAACGGAGATATTGTTCTTGGAGAAGAGACAGTTCGGGAAAGCACCGGTGGTAATGATACAATTATCAACAGTGGAGATATCGAGGCCACAGCAGTTGCAGTGACAGTTTCTGCCGATGTCTCTTTGACAGGTATAGGTATTGCTGCTGCAGTTTCAACATCTACTGCCGATGCAAATGCTACAGCGATTGATGCCGGAGCCGGAGATGACACTGTTACGAATACCGGTAGTCTGATTGCAGATGCAGATGCAGTTGCTGTTTCTGTAGGCCTCGGTATTGCCCCCATTGGAGTTGGCGGTGCGTCCGGTGCTGTCTGGGATGGCGGCACAAAAGCTAAATCCGTGGCAGTGGGTATCAGTGGTGATGGCTTTGGTGAGAAAAAGACCACCATAAATGCGATTACCGTTGTTGATGGTGACGTTACAATGGAAGATGAAATTACGGAGAGTGAACTTGTCGGCGGAAATGATATAATCAATAATGAAGGTGTTATTAAGGTTTATTCAACTGCGGTAGCTCCGGAAGTTACTGTCGCTGCAACTGTTGCAGGTGTTTCAGCGGCCTTGTCAACGGCAACTGCTGAATCTTATGCTACAGCCATTGATGCGGGTGCCGGAGATGATACCCTGAATAATAGTGGCATGCTTATCGTCGATTCCTCTGCAACATCAGTTGCGGTTGCTGTCGGTGTGACAGGTGTCGGTGTTGCCGGTGGATCAGATACTGTCTGGGAAGGTGGAACGACAGCTATGTCTTCCGCTATTGCTTTAGATGGTGGTGAAGGCACTGATCAGATTACCAATGAAGCAGCAATCTATGTAAATAGTAAAGCTGAGGCTGTTTCCGTAAATGTTGCTGCGGGTATTGCCGGTGTTGCAGCCGCATTTTCTGCTTCAAAGGCAGAAGCTGATACCACAGCAATTAGTGGTGGCGATGGAGACGATACAATACACAACAGTGCCAGCCTTGTTTCCAGTGCCGAGTCAGATGCGACAGGCGTGAGCGTTAGTGTAGAGCTTATCGGTTATGCTACGGCCGATACTTCGACAACTGCAGATGCTCAATCAATCGGCATTGATGGTGGATCCGGAAACGATGCAATTTGTAATTCCGGTAACATCTGGTCCTCTGCGGATGCAACAGCTGAAGCTGCCGAGGTAACTGTTGGCTTCGTTGGTGCCGGTAAATCTGACTCTCCGGTAGAGGGAGAGACAAAGGCGGTTTCAAATGCTATCGGCATTACTGGCGGCGATGATGATGACTGGATTGGTAATGGTGCAACGATTGCGCTGAATTCTACCGCAGATGTCACAGCAGCCGGCGTTACAGTTGAGATTGCGGGATACAGTGAGGCAGACGTATCTGCTGCTGCAGAAGCAACAGCAACTGGTATTGAAGGCGGTGGCGGAAACGATGCACTCATTAATTTTGGAACTGTAACAACCTCCGGATATAATCCTGCAACTAGTACACTGTTCAAAGTAAAGGCCAGCGCACCAGTAACTTCCGTAACTGTTACACTTGCAGGCGCTTCAAGTGCTGATGCCAGCACAAGGGCATATGCAAATGCCGTTGGCATGGCTGGCGGTGATGGTAATGACATGGTCTTCAATGTCGGAACTATTGATTTGGATACAATTGCCGAAGCACCGGCGACTTCTGTGACAGTAGAACTCGCAGGTGCCGGAAGTGCTAATGCAAGTGCTACTGCTGATGCTGCAGTTTCAGGTATGACAGGCGGCAATGGATACGACGCAATTATCAATAAAGGAACGATTGATCTTACATCTACGGCAAAGGCGCCTGTTAGCGGTACCACAGTAAATCTTGCAGGTTCTGCCGGGCAAATGATCGGTTCGACTACAAATGCGACTGCGACAGGTATCGACGCCGGTTCCGGTAATGATTTTGTCGCTAGTGATGGAACAATAACAGTAAAAGCAACTGCCGATGCAAAGGTTGCCGGTGTGAGTTTTACCCTCGCCGGTGCAGCTTCCGGAACCGGAACTGCGACAGCAGCGGCAGATGCAGCTGGTATTTCCGGTGGATCTGGTGCGGATTTCCTCTACAACGAGGGTGGTATTGAGGTTGATGTTGAATCCACGCTGGAATCTTCGGGAGATGTAGTTGCCGTTTTCGGTGCTTCAGGTGCTGATGCAACGATTAACGGCTCACTCACAGCTGCCGGAATGAGAGGCGATGATGGTAATGATTTGATTCTCAATATTGGGGATATCAATGTCACTTCTGATCTCTTTGCAGACTTTGAAAGCTCAGCATGGAATCTGGCAGGCGCATCAGGTACTAAAGTCGGAATGACAGCCAACTCTGTTCTGATTGGTATTGATGGCGGTCAGGGGAATGATCAGATCGGCAATGGTGGTTCTCTTGAAGTTACTGTTGAAACAGATGCAGATCTTGAAAAATCCTCATGGGTACTGGCCGGTAAAGCATCGGATTCCGGAATATTCACGGCATCCGGCAGCGCAACTGGTATTAGTGGTGGAAGCGGTTATGATAAGATCATCAATAGTGTTCATGGTCATATTGGTGTAGATGTTGACACCGATCTGGAAGCCACAGGCGGCAGTGACGCCATTTTCGGAAGTTCCAGTGCGGGGGTTACGCTTACTGCAGAATCAACTGCAATCGGAATTGATGGCGGTTCTTATGCGGATCTTATTTTGAACTTTGGTGATATTGATGTTGATTCAGATGCATCCGCAGAAACATCCAGTGTTGCATTTACCTTTATTGGCGGTTCATCCGCAAGCACCAGTCTTGCTGCAGAATCTTCAGCAACAGGTATTATCGGCGGGTCCGGATCTGATGCGATATTCAATGATGGATCAATAACAGTAAATGCCGGCGCTGAACTGACTGCCTCAGGTGGATCAAGAACGACTATTGGCAGTTCTTATTCTGCACTGGCGGCCTCAGCCGAAGCTGCTGCCACAGGAATCGAGGCTGGTTCGGGTAATGATATTATTCGCAACAGCGGCAGTGTTGTTGTAGATGCCTCTGTTAATCCGAATTCTTCAAATGATACAAGTGCCGGCGGACTGTTTGTAGATGGTATTGCAAAAGCGACAGCAACTGCTGATACTTCTGTAACAGTAGTAAATCTTGGGAGTGGTGTTAATACATTAAGTAATGATGGGACCCTGAGAGGCACCACCGGCGGTACCGCAACGGCTACTGCAGACTCCGATGGCGGAAGCTGGCTGGGTGTTGATGTCGATGCCAAGGCGACGGCTACTGCTACTGTGGTTGGTACCGATGCAATCGGTATCTCCGGGGGGCATAGTGCTAACTATATTGCCAACGAAGGTACTTTGCAGGTGACTTCAGCAACACGGGCTGATGCGAATGCATACGCAAATGGACAGTCGATCATTTCCGGCGACGGAACCGCTTGGTCATATGCATATGCAAATAATGCTAAGGCTTATGGCATTAGCCTTGGAAACGGAAATAACCTGATCGGAAATAGTGGAACAATCACAGTTGTTGCCAATCCGAAAGCTGAAGCTTATTCATGGAGTGATGCGGATGGGGTAGATGCTTTCGCTCAACCCGATTCTAAAGCTTATGCAACAGCTACGGCAAATAATGCACTGGCGGTAGGAATCAAGGTGGGTTATGGTAATAACCAGATCCAAAATGAAGGAACGATTAACGTAACCGCCTTGTCCCAGGCAGACAAGGCACAGGCAGATGCCATATACGGTGGTGACTGGCTTGGGATCGATTCTTTTGCGACAACTACGGCACGTGCAGATAACGCAAAGGCTTATGGTATCCTGACAGGTAATGGCAATAACACAATCTGGAACACAGGCACCATCAATGTTCAATCAAAACCAAAAGCTATAGCCGAATCAAATGCTGATGGCGTTGGTTGGGATGGTGATGCTGAAGCCCGTGCTACCGTATCTGCAGACAATGCCCTTTCAGTTGGTATTCAGACAGGAAGCGGTGCTGATTCGGTCTGGAATGACGGTACTATTTTCGTCCGTACGACACCGACAACGCTAGCATATGTTGATGCAAATCCCGGTGGACTTAGCAGTGACCTGGTCAATGACGGTGAAAAAGTCGAAGATGGTAATACTTCTTTTTCCAATCGTCAGGCGATCGGCATTTCCACAGGAGCCGGCAATGACTTGATTGTTAACAATGGAACAATTGATGCTCTGGTTGGTTTCTCGTTTGGAATTGACTGGATTGATGACATGTATGGTTATCTGTTTGAGGTGCGCGGAGATGCTATCAATTCCGGAAGTGGATCAGATACAGTTGTTCTTGCTAATGGCTCAATTACAAAAGGCAATGTGCTGCTCGGCAGTGGAGATGATATTTTAAACCTTACTGGAACGCCTTCCCTTACAGGCGGTTATGCCTATGGTGGAACCGGTACTGACACCGCCCTCTTATATGGCAGCGGTTACTTCAATGGCGCGCTCCTGAGAGAGTTTGAAAATGGCCTTAAAGCGGGTACAGGTACCTATACAGTTCCTGATCTTCCGGGGCTGGATATCCTTGAAGTAGTTGAAGGCAGACTGATCATTGATAATGACTACCAGTTTAATACTGATGGTAAATTTATTCCTCATATCAATCCTGATGGTACCTGCGGTATTCTGGAAATAAATGGTATTGCAGAACTTGCAGGCAAGGCTAAAATTGTTACTGAAAGCGGTGCTTTTATCAATGGAACAGATTTTAATATTCTTGCTTCACAATCCTTTGATGGCGGTTTTGCAGGCATGAGTTTACCCAATTCACTCATTCTGACATTTAATACAAAACAGAGTGAAAATGGTTTAAACATTGAAGTCGCTGTGGCCAGTTTTGAAACAGTGGCTGATAATGGTATTGAATCGAAGATTGCTGAATATCTTGACAGGTTGACTCTGCGCTCATCAGGAGAGCTCAATGATATTATTGGTGAATTCCAGAGGCTTTCAAGATCGGATTTTGATCAGGCCTTTGCCAGTGTGAACCCGGAAAGCTATATTAATTCTGCCAAAGTCTATATGGATACGACCAGAAAGAGTTTTGATGCAATTCAGGATCGTCTGAATATGATCAGAAAGACAGCTGCCTATACACCGATAGTAAATAAACTGAGTGGTATCGGAACGCTTGCCGATCTCGCCGGTATACCTCAAAAACCTGTTGGATTCTGGAATGACGGCTTTGCCATGACTTACTATGAAGATGAACCGGGCATCATAAAGCCATTGCTGGATACCAACAATTTCATCAGCCTGGGTTTTGATAGTGCTATCGGCAATAACCTTGTTGTCGGTTTTGGCCAGGATTATTCAGAAATCACAACCACTTCAGCATTTACTGATGGGGATAATACTGCCAGCGGCGAGAAGCAATTTGTATACGGCAGTTATACGCTTGATGATTATTATATGGATGCAGCATTCTTCTACGGTAATGAATCCTACGATCATCAGAGAGATATCACAGTCGGTATTTATGGAGGAACAGCGGCCAGCAATCATGAAAGCGAAAGCTTTTCCTCGTATGTTGAAATCGGTAAACTTCTGGCTTCAGGTTTAACGATATTTCAGCCATTTGCTTCCCTTGAATATGTCTACTTCAGGGAAGACGGATTCACTGAATCCGGCGGCGGTGTATTGGCGCTTAAAATCGAAGATATGGAGCGCGATCTGCTGATTTCAGATCTCGGTATCCGTGTAGCAAAGATGTGGGCAGTGGATAGTTGGACGGTCATGCCGGAAATCTCCCTTGCATGGCGCTATAACATAGAACCCGCTGACTACAGTACAACAGCTTCCTTTGTAAGTGCGCCGGGCGAATACTTCGTTATAGATGGGAAGGAAGATGCAACTCACGCCCTTGATATCGGGGCTTCGCTGAACATAGCCAACTACGGCAAGTTCAGAAGCATCCTGGACTTCAGCGGCGAGCTATTCACAGATGAAGACAGGTACGACGTGGCGTGGACGTTGGAGTACAACTGGTAGTACTTCCCGGCCTCAAGGCTTTGACTTGAAATTTTAAGGGGCTGCGCGCAAACCGAGCCCCTCTTTTTTCCCGGCTTCGCCCTCACAAGGGATTTAGCGTGCGCAGGCCAACCTGTTCCATAAAAGAGGAGGTTGCCAACGATGCTCCTGACAGCCCTGCCTTTTCTATATCCATATCTATCTTATGGCTCGCAGGTTGGAGGCTGCGGTCATACTTGGCGGCATTGTCAGAACTGGTTTTCGAATTAAAGGCCCGGGCCGATTCGGCTTCCGCTTTCGTCAACACCGTGGGTCAGTGGATATCTCTGTGATTAATTCAATTATCCCTGACATGACCGACTTCTCCTGTTGCAGCCGGCGATAAAGGTTTCTTACCAAGTATTATGGGACCCCTTTGGGGACATTCTATACTCCTGATTCCTGAGAAATAAGTCAGTTTTTTTGAAACAAATGAATTAGAACTCTTGAATTCGGTTTGTCGATGTTATTCCACATCAAACCAGGTTATATTTGATGAGATTGACCTCAAATACGCTTAAACGATGTAAAATGAACCATATAAAACGTTGCAAAGCTTTGCCGGAGACCTTATAGGCCTTGGCCCAGCGCTTTATGTTGCATGCAATTACTTTACAGGCTACCGCAAAACACACTTTGGCTGCTTTTCGTACACGTAGCTTACCGATACCATGGCTTCGCTTTAATTCGGACATCGTCGCCTCGATCCCTGAACGGACTTTATATCGTTCTTTCCATTCAATGATCTGCTGATTTGAATACATCTGATCTCGTAACCGAAGCCCAGGTGTTATTTCTAATCGAAAATCTCCAACAGTGTCTTGATGTTTGCACCCGCGTTCGCGATGATTGGGCGCACGAACCGGGCACTGATCAAGAACGCTGCATTTGCGACATATGTTTCCATCGAAAATTGCGTGAAGAGAACGGCCCGTTGTGTTGTGGGCGCTCAGTATTCGATGATCTAAAGGGCGGTGGCATTCAGGACAATTGACTACAAAACCGTCACTGTCAAAATCAAATTGGTCTCGGCCCATTACCTCATCGGATAGACGGCTACGATTGACCGGAGCAATAAAATCTACTTTGCGTTCTATTACCTTCAACGCGGAAGGAACCGATAGATAGCCACCATCGGCAAAAAGTTTCTCAGGCATTAAACCAGCAGCTTCCAGGCGATCTAAAATATCTGGTGCTTTAGAAATATCGGAGCGGGCAGCGCCATGGACTTCATAATCGGTAATGATCTCTTTCCTGCCCGAGTTGTTGCAGGTCTCGGTAATATGAGCACTGTATCCTGAGCCTTTATACCCGTATGAAGCTTCCGGGTCGTAGGCAGACTGGAGGCTGTCGCCTTTGGTCTTCATTTTTTATTTTTATCGCTGCTTTGTTTGTGACTTCGCATTGTTCATGAAAAAGACGTTTGAGCAACTGGTATTGCGCGCTATGTTTTACTTCTTTATCATTTTCAAAAACGGCAATTAATTTATATGAATACTGTGCAAGTTGTTCTAATTTTTCTTCACTTCTGATTAGAATCGGCAGAACTTCTTTCTTAAACAATTGAGCCCAAGAAGATTTTAAGCGTGTTCGCAGTCCTATGGATAACTGAGTATCCACTCCAAATAAATTGTGTTGGGGGTTTGATTTTTTAAACATTTTTAATTATAGCATAGATAGGCACATAAGAATAGTTACTTCTCAGGAATCAAAGGTCTCCTTTTTTAGCGTACCCAATACACCTTTTTCAATGAAATCTAAATCCTCTGCTAATAATATCTGCATTTTTTGTAATTCTCTAACATTGAGCGCCGATGGTTGGCGCTTCCGCTTCACTTCGTGTCACTCGAACCCTTGAATCCTTGACCCCTCCCGCCGTGCTCGCGCCCGTCGCGG
>LGVF01322646.1_pt1 | contig 21348 bp, 20 predicted proteins | sample 469901 | NCBI WGS metagenome assembly LGVF01 (sample SAMN03893561, study PRJNA290197) | marine sediment metagenome | material: sediment; isolation source: combined push core samples #3730, #5133, and #5579 collected at Hydrate Ridge | place: Pacific Ocean: Hydrate Ridge
AATGTAACGGCTTCACTAATATCACTTGCCACCTCAATGACACTGACAACGGTCCCGTTGGCATCAAATTGAGGAAACGTTTTAATCCCCCACGTTGTCCCATCAGGAGAGATGACTTTAGCGGTTTGCATTTCACCAGTTTCGAAACAATCGCGTACGGAACACTCCTGATCTTTCTTCCGCAGTGTGTAACAAGCATTCTGAGGAATTTTCCAACGTCGCTGAGCGTGGTTACTCCAACGAATGCGCATATCTGTACCAATAACCGAAATAACATCCTGTATGCCATCAAGAATGGATTTAAATTCAGCCGACAGGAGTTTATATTCCTCCTGTCGTTCCTCAAGTTGCCGCTGAACATGCTTCAAAGGGGAGATATCTTTAAAGATAATAATAACACTATCAACATCAAGACCATTACTGTACTTCGGAGCAGCAGAAAGCAACAAGTCTAGACGTTCCCCCTTCTTGTTAAAGCGTTGGGCCTCTTTTGCATGAATAATCACACCATTGGCGAGCACGTTAAAATTCGTGTCACTGTCTTCGAGTATCTCACTGTCTTCGAGTATCTCACTGTGAGCCAAAGGATATCTCTTGCCGAGAACCTCCTCCGCGCGCCAACCGAACATCCTCTCGGCACCAGGATTCCATAGTGTAACGAGACCATCTAGATCGAGGACAATAATAGACAACGGCGCTGCGTTGATCAACGTTTCCAATGTCATAACAGTGTGTTGTAATTCATCTTCAACCGTACGCCGCGCATTGATTTCACGATCCAATTGATCACGCGAAGTGGTTACTTGGCGTAGGTTTTGTAACATCAAATTAAAAGATTGGTACAACTGATCTAATTCATACCCTTTTGCTGATCCAAGCTGAAACTCAAAATCACCGCGTCCAACATCTTTAAACGCTGTTACAGCCTGCTCAAGCGGTTTAGAGATATCACCAGCTAACCGATAACCAACAATCAAAGCAAAAGTAAACCAAATAAATGCAACAGCACACACTAAGCCTAAGGTTCGATCTAACATAAGGTCAATACGAGACTGAGCTGAACCAAGATCCTTGCAATTGTAAATAACACCGATCACCCAATCCCAAGGTTCGAAGTAACAATAGGCCATAATGATATCACTCTGGGTAGAGTACTCACGTGACCTTGANNCCCAATCCCAAGGTTCAAAGTAACAATAAGCCATAATAATATCACTCTTGGTAGAATGCTCTCGTGATTTTGAGCCAACATCACGAACCACCTTGACCTCTTTGGGATGAATCAAAAAATTCGCCTCATCAAACGACTCAAAAAAATCTTTTACCAGTCTATCCTTCCCAACATTGTTCTGTACCGTTTCTTCCATACGTAAAGGCTTAGCAACAAAGTCACGTCCAGTTCCAGCACCAACAGATTCCAACATGAAGATATGGCTGTCATCACCCAATGCGACATTTTCAATGGCATCAAACAACGCAACAAAATCAGATTGTCGTTCACCGACATAAAGCATACCGACAATCTCACTTTTATCGCTGCTATAAAGGGGCATGTACGCGGTATTGTACCAATCTGTAACCACATAAGCGCGGCCAACAAACACCTCACCAGTTAATACCTGACTAATAACTGGATCAACATTTCCATCGGGATGAAGGGCTGGAATAAAAGTCCCAGCAGCAGACTCACCTGTCGCACTCGGTACCGTTGAAGAAACGCGCAACATATCTCCAGAACGGTTCATTCGTTGAAACAATGTACAGGTCACACCTAGAATTTTTGACACATTGCGAATGAAATCATCAGTATTAACGTTTTGATCGCCTTTCGTATCCAGCAACACAAGGTGTGGCAAACTCAGCTGTTGAACAGAAAAATCATATTGATTCATCGCATCCCATTGTCGCAACGGGACTTCACCAACCAACGAACCTGAACGTTCCATCAGCGCATAAGCCGCATCAAGATCGTGAATGAGGCGTTGTTCAACTTCAGTTTGCAACGCTTCAATCATCAGATAGGTGTTATGGACACCTTTTTTCGCATCATCAACACCAAGGAGCACAAGCTCCTTCTCAACTTCATCTTCAACATTACCGAGTTGAATAAAAATGACAGAAGTGATTGAGATGGTCGTCAGTAGAACAAGGATAAATGCCAATATGGCTATGCGAAAATGAATCTTCATTTAATCACCGATATAATTGTTTTAAGAAATTAATTCACCTGTTTTCATCCAACATCTCAACGCTACTGCAAATAAAAAAGAGTGTGAGCTATCGACAATTGTATACAGTTTACTTTATACTGTCGAAATTATTGCGGCGTGGCAGAACAATCTGCTTATTTATCCCATAGAGTGCAATGTTTTAAAGGAGAGAAACGATGTCAGAATTTAAGTATCAAGATCCATTTCCACTTGGAAAAGACGATACTGAGTATCGCCTATTGACCGCTGACCATGTTAGCACTGCACAATTCGAAGGCCAAGAAGTACTCAAAGTTGCCCCTGAAGCACTAGCATTTTTATCCAATGAAGCCTTTCGTGAAGTAAACTTTTTATTACGCCCTGCTCACAACGAGAAGGTTGCACAAATTCTTTCTGACCCAGAATCTTCAGATAATGACCGTGGTGTTGCTATGGCGATGTTACAAAATGCGGTTGTTGCTGCTAAATTTGAACTCCCTTTTTGCCAAGATACGGGTACTGCATCGATCCTGGGTAAAAAAGGTCAAGGCGTTTGGACTGGCTGTAATGACGCTGAGCAACTCTCTGCAGGGGTTTACAAAACATATACTGAAGAGAACCTACGTTATTCACAAAATGCACCGATCAATATGTACGATGAGGTCAATACCAAGTGTAACCTCCCCGCCCAGATTGACTTGATGTCAACTGAAGGCAATGAGTATAAGTTTCTTTTCGTTGTTAAAGGTGGTGGTAGTGCCAACAAGAGTTACCTTTACCAAGAAACTAAAGCAACCATCAACAAAAACACTTTGGTTGACTGGCTTGTTGCAAAAATGAAGTCTCTCGGAACGGCAGCTTGCCCCCCTTACCACATTGCATTTTGCATTGGTGGCACCAGTGCTGAAACTTGCCTCAAGACAGCTAAACTTGCTTCGGCTGGCTATCTTGACAAGCTGCCAAATGAGGGCAATGAAGGCGGTCAATCTTTTCGCGATTTAGAGTTAGAAAAAGAGCTGGAAAAACGCGCACAAGAGTTGGGCATTGGTGCTCAATTCGGTGGTAAGTACTTTGCTCACGATGTTAAAGTCGTTCGCTCAAGTCGCCACGGTGCTTCGTGCCCAATTGGTATTGCCGTATCGTGCTCTGCTGACCGTAATATTAAAGCCAAAATCAACAAAGACGGTATCTGGCTTGAAAAGATGGACAACAACCCTGCTCGCTTGATCCCCGAAGGTGCCCGTGGTTCACGGCCAAACGTGGTAAAGGTTGACCTGAATAAACCAATGAAGGAGATTTTGGCGGAACTGTCTAAATACCCAACCAAAACTCAACTATCGTTAAACGGAACCATTGTTGTTGGTCGCGACATTGCTCACGCGAAATTTAAAGAGATCGTTGAGCGTGGCGAAGAGTTACCACAATACCTCATGGATTACCCAATCTACTACGCTGGTCCAGCCAAAACTCCAGCGGGTAAAGCATCGGGTTCATTTGGCCCGACCACAGCAGCGCGGATGGATCCCTATGTGGATATGCTTCAGTCACGCGGCGCATCGATGATCATGATCGCTAAAGGTAACCGTTCACAACAAGTGACCGACTCGTGCAATAAGCATGGTGGTTTCTATCTTGGTTCGATCGGTGGTCCTGCTGCGGCCCTTGCTGAGTACAATATCAAGAAGGTTGAATGTCTTGATTTTGAGGAGCTGGGAATGGAAGCTGTTTGGAAAATTGAAGTGGTTGACTTCCCTGCCTTTATCCTTGTTGATGATAAGGGTAACGACTTCTTTAAAGAGCTTGGTTTTTAATCTCGCTTTTCAATAAGATAAACAAAAAAAGCCAGAGCAACTGCTCTGGCTTTTTTTTGTTTAAATAACACTTTTAAAATCAGTCATCTCCAGAACAAAACTCATGTATTTCATCAATAAATAATTGACCATACTTTTCAAACTTATGTTTACCGACACCATTAATTGCCAACATCGCTTGTTCGTGAGAAGGGAGATAAAAAGCCATCTCAATCAGACTTGCATCACTGAAAACAACAAACGGTGGCACATTGCTCTCATCGGCAACGCGCTTGCGTAAACTCCTCAAACGTTGAAACAAAGATTCGTTATAGTCGAGATCAATCGCCCTCTTCTTAACAGACTTTTTAGTTATTGTTTTGATTCGTGGCCGTGCAAGCTCTAAGCTCTGCTGACCAACAAGAACAGAGCGTGATAGTTCAGTCAATTTCAGCACAGAATAATTGGCAACATCTTGATAAAGATAACCTAAATGAACTAACTGGCGGATCAAACTACTCCATGCATCCTGAGTTTTATCTTCACCAATGGCAAAGGTACTTAATTGATCGTGGTGGAGTTCTTTCATCCTTTTATTCTGCGAGCCACGCAACACATCAATCACATGTTTGGCACCAAAACGTTGACCGACACGAAAGACACAGGACAACGCTTTTTGTGCATCTTGCGTTGCATCATAGCGATCAGGAGGATTCAAGCACATGTCACAGTTGCCACAATCTTCGACGGTTTTCTCGCCAAAATACCCCAACAACGCTCGTCGACGACATGTGAGCGGTTCTGCATAACTTACCATTGCATTTAATTTATGGATTTCGATCCGATTTTGATCGGGATTATTGCCCTTTTCGATTAATCCACGCGCAATGGCAATATCACCATAACCAAATAACAACAAGGCTTCTGCGGCTAAACCATCTCGACCCGCGCGACCCGTTTCCTGATAATAGCTCTCAATATTTTTCGGCAGATCATAATGGACAACAAAGCGCACATTCGATTTATCTATTCCCATACCAAATGCGACGGTCGCAACAACAATCTGCAGGTCATCACGTAAAAAATCTTCCTGAACTTGTTGCCTGATACTATTTGCCAAACCAGCATGATAAGCAGCGGCGCGATAGCCTTGTTGGACTAATTTAGCGGTGATCTCCTCAACACGCTTACGACTCAAAGCATAAACAATACCGCATTCATCGTTGTGTTGTTCTAAAAACTGAACTAACTGCAGCTGAGGTTTTTGTTTATCTATAACAGTATAGCGAATATTGGGCCGATCAAAGCCAGTGATAAAAACAGCGGCATGAGTAAGGTTGAGCCGAGCGAGAATATCTTGCCGAGTTTGCGGATCGGCGGTAGCTGTCAGTGCAATAAGAGGTACATGGGGGAAGTGCTGGCGAAATTGGCCCAGTTGAACATATTCAGGCCGAAAGTCGTGCCCCCACTGCGAAACACAGTGCGCCTCATCAACAGCGATAAGGGCTAAAGGGATATCACGCAACCGTTCGATAAAAGCAGCACTCATGAGTCGTTCTGGAGCAACATAGATTAAATCAAGACCATCGTTATGCAAACGAGCTAAAACCTGCCGTGCTTCTTCCGCCTTTAACGATGAATTATAATACGCAGCGCGAACACCATTGGCATTGAGTGCATCAACTTGATCCTTCATAAGAGAGATCAATGGGGAAACGATGATCGCAACACCACTGCGATGCAATGCTGGGATCTGATAACATAACGATTTACCACCACCCGTTGGCATTAGAACGAAAGCATCTTGGCCAGAAACCAGTGTTTCAATAATTTTTTGCTGATCAGGCCGAAACTCCCGATAGCCAAATATCTTCTGCAGGGTTTGTAGCGGTGAATCTGTCACATTGATTCCTTATTAGAATACGCTTTCCGATGTTAGTCACCAACACAGGATAAGCTCTTGTACAGTCAAACTCTATTTGATAATAAAAAAGCGCCACAAGTGCGCTTTTCATATTCACAATCAACCAAGTTCGTCGGTGGCAATATGATATTGAGGATCACCAACTTGCTCGACAACAACCATCTTACCCGCAGTGTTTAACAAGTCACGACACTCGGCGCTTAAGAAGGTCACACAAAGTGTTTTACCTTGAGATTGATAGCGTTCACTCAAGCTGTTAAGCGCTTCAAGCCCTGAATGATCGCATACGCGAGATTCTTGAAAATCAATCACAACAGTATCTGGATCTGTTTGCGGCTTAAAGATTTTATGAAAGCTATGAACAGAGCCAAAAAATAGTGGTCCAGACAAGTGGTAAACTTTACGTTGTTGGTCATCAGTGCTTGAGGTCGCGTTAATTTCCTTGGCACTATTCCATGCATAAACAAGCGCAGAAACAATGACACCTACAGCGACAGCAATCGCTAAGTCAGTAGCAACGGTAACCGCAGAAACAAGAATAAGAACCAGTGCATCACTGCGTGGAATACGATTCAAAATACGAAGACTTGACCATGCAAAGGTGCCAATAACGACCATAAACATAACACCAATCAGAGCAGCAATCGGTATCATTTCAATTAAACCAGAGGCAAAAACAATGAAACACAGCAAGAACAGTGCTGCACTAATTCCAGACAATCGGCCACGGCCACCTGAATTAACATTGATCATACTCTGACCGATCATCGCACAGCCTCCCATGCCACCAAAAAAACCAGTCACAACATTGGCAAGACCTTGGCCAATACATTCACGATTACCACGACCACGTGTTTCGGTAATTTCATCAATAAGAGTCATGGTCATCAACGACTCAATGAGTCCAATTGCCGCCAGAATAATCGAGTATGGCAAAATAACTTTGATCATCTCTAGATCAAAGCTGACTTGAGGGACATGGAACGTCGGTAATCCACCGGCAAGAGAAGCCATATCGCCAACAAGTTTTGTTTGTAAATCAAAGCCCATAACAACAGCTGTGACGACAACAATCGCTACCAATGAAGAGGGAACTGCACGGGTAAGCTTTGGTAAGAAATAGCTGATTGCCATCGTCATCACAACTAAACCAACTAATAGATATAAACTACTACCTTGGAGCCATTGCATATTGCCTGCGGCATCTTTAATTTTAAATTGACCGAGTTGAGCAAGGAATATAATGATAGCAAGACCGTTAACAAAGCCAAGCATAACGGGATGNNGCACTAATTTGGATAATCCCCATCAGCACGACGGTAGCAAACAGATATTCAATGCCATAGCGGGCAACGAGATCAACCATAACAACGGCCAGTGCACCTGTCGCTCCAGAGATCATACCAGGACGACCTCCAGCTACGGAAGTAATGAGACCAACGATAAAGGCTGCATACATACCAACCAATGGTGGCACACCAGCAACAAAAGCAAAGGCTACGGCTTCAGGTACCAACGCCAAGGAGACAGTTAGACCTGATAAAAGATCGTTTTTATAACAAGCAGTTTTACGAACGAAAAGCTGAAACATGAAAGTCCTTCGGGGAGTAAAGAATTAAAAAAACGCTGACAATAGGTGTTCTACCACAAAGGACAAGAACTAATTTTGACAGTATAAAAAGAATATTCTAAATAAAAGATGGTTCGATAAAAAACAAAAAAGCGCCGCACCGCGACGCTTCTTCACTACACTTTAATACAAATCAGACTTAGGCGAGGTCATTCTCCATACGAATAAAGAGACTTTGCTCTTTTATTGAATCTAATGCATCAATTTCATCTAACGCATGCTGAATATCACACTCTTTAGCACCATGAGTCAGCATAACGATGGGAACACAACCACCCAATTGTTGTTCAGGTTGTACCATTGACCGGATGCTAATATTTGACTCACCGAGTACTGTTGAAATTTGGGCGAGCACTCCAGGACAATCTTCAACCATGAAGCGGATGTAGTAATGACAAGAGATGTCTGTGATCTCACGAATCGGTAACGTGATGATTTTTTCTGTCTGGTAGCCTAAAGTTGGTGTCATCGTTTGGCTGCCATTGGTAATGGAACGTGACAAGCTAATGACATCTCCCAAAACAGCACTTGCCGTTGCATCCATTCCTGCACCACTGCCATTCAACATCACAGGGCCGACAAAATCACCTTGAAGACGGACAGCATTCAACACACCCTTAACATCTGAGAGTGGATAACTATCAGGAATCATTGTTGGATGAACACGAGCTTCAATAACACCATCCACTTTTTTTCCAATGGCGAGCAACTTAATCTGATAGCCAAATTGACGCGCATAGTGGATATCTAATGAAGTGATTCGTGTAATACCCTCAGTGTATATCTTATCAAAATCAACCCATGTACCGAAGCACATCGAAATCAAAATTGATAATTTATGTGCGGTATCAATCCCCTCGATATCAAAGGTTGGATCAGCTTCAGCATAACCTAATTTTTGAGCATCAGACAACACAGCATTAAAGTCTTCACCCTCTTCGGTCATACGAGTCAGAATGTAATTACAGGTACCATTGAGAATACCTGAAACATCACTAAACTCATTGCCACCCAAGTTTTCACGTATGGATGCCAAAACAGGAATACCACCGCCAACAGCAGCCTCAAGAAGGATGCTTACACCATTCTTATCGGCAATTTTCAACAGTTCTTCACCATGAATTGCCATAAGAGCTTTGTTGGCTGTGACAACATGCTTGCCATGCTCTAACGCCTTAATGACAAAAGTTCGAGCAGGCTCGTAACCACCGATAAGTTCAATAACAATATCAATATCAGGATTAGTCAGGACACTATTTGCATCATTGATCAAAACACCTTCATCGAGGACAACACCACGATCAGTTGTCACATCAAGGTCGGCAATGGATGCTAACACAAGTTTTGCACCAAGACGCTGTGAGATGAGTTCAGTGTTTTGTTGAAACATTCTCACTACACCAGTGCCAATCGTACCAAAACCGAGTAACCCTACTTTTATCTCTTTCATCTCACCCTCAATCTAAGAATTAGATTTAACTTGTTTAGCCACTTTATCGAGTACACCGTTTAAGAAAGCTGGCGTATCTTTTGTCCCATAGCGTTTTGCAATCTCTATGGCTTCATTGATAACCACCCCAGCAGGAGTTTGAGGCATCGACATCAACTCGTAACTCGCCATGCGCATCAGAGATAAATCTAAACGAGGCATACGATCAAGAGCCCAGTTTTTCGATGTTGAAATCAACACCTTATCGATCTCTTCAAGATTTTCGTAAACGCCAGTAACTAATTGCTCTGTGAATTCAATAACATCAGCAGGCAAAGAGCTATCAACTTCCTCTGGTTCGCCTAAGACATCGGCACTAAAGCGAAAGTTTAGCCAGAAATCACTCAGAACTTTCTCAAGTGGCTCTTCCTGATCGTAGAGGCTATACAACACTTTTACGGCATACTCACGCCCGTTACGTCGTGACCCTAGCCCCATTAGTTCAGACTCTTAAAAAGATTAACCATCTCGATGGCTGTGGTTGCGGCTTCAAAACCTTTATTACCAGCTTTAGTGCCAGCTCTTTCTATTGCTTGCTCAATAGTGTCTGTTGTTAAGACACCAAAAGCAACCGGTACACCTGTAGCAAGACTTACCGAAGCCACCCCTTTTGTTACTTCATTGCTCACATAATCAAAATGAGGAGTTGCGCCACGGATAACAGCACCAAGACAGATAATCGAGTCATACTTCTTTGCACCTGTAGCCAGTTTTTGAGTTGCAAGGGGAATTTCAAATGCACCAGGAACTCTGACGACATCAATGTCCGAATCATTTGCACCATGTCGAACTAAGGCATCAATAGCCCCTTCAACGAGGCGCTCACCGATGAAGCTATTAAAACGTCCGACCACGATAGCCACTTTATGTCCCGTAGCATCGAGTTGACCTGAAATATTATTTGCCATGTGTAAAGCTCCTAACTAATTATTGTAATTAAAGATTTTCGAGCAAATGGCCCATTTTATCTTTTTTAGTTTGTAGATAGCGTTCATTGACCTTATTCGCTGACATCTCAATTGAAACACGTTCGACAACTTTTAGGCCGTACCCTTCCAAACCGATAATCTTTTTGGGATTATTGGTCATCAGGCGGATATTCTTCAAGCCAAGATCAGCTAAAATTTGAGCACCGATACCATAATCACGTAGATCCGCTTTAAACCCAAGCACTTCATTGGCCTCAACGGTGTCATGACCACAATCTTGTAAAGCATAAGCCTTGATCTTATTCACTAAACCAATGCCGCGACCCTCTTGACGCATATAGACAACGACACCTGCGCCTGCTGCATCAATTTGAGCCATCGCAGCTTGAAGTTGCTGACCGCAATCACATCGCTGTGAACCAAAAACATCACCTGTTAAGCATTCAGAGTGAACACGCACCAAAACTGGAGTATCTGTTGTGATATCACCTTTGATCAAAGCAATATGATGTGCATCATCGACATCATTTTCATAGACAATCGTTTTAAAATCACCACCGAAATAGCTAGGGATGTTTGTTTCTGCGGCGCGATGCACTAAAAGCTCTTTACGCATTCGATACTCTACAAGATCAGCGACTGAGACTATTTTCAAGTCATGCTTTTGAGCAAACTTTGTCAAATCAGGCATGCGAGACATGGTGCCATCATCATTCATCACTTCACAAATGATTCCAGCAGGTTTAAGCCCAGCAAGACGAGCCAGATCGACGGAACCCTCGGTTTGTCCGGTACGAACTAAGACACCACCTTTACGTGCTCGTAAAGGAAAAATGTGACCTGGACGAGCTAAATCAGCTGCGGTAGAATCATCAGCAACGGCCACACGAATGGTCTGCGCTCGATCGGCTGCGGAGATACCCGTTGTCACACCACGCTTCGCTTCAATCGACACAGTAAAACCGGTGCCAAATGATGAGGTATTATCTGAAACCATCATCGGTAGATCTAGAAAATCGGCACGATCTTCAGTTAAAGAGAGACAGATTAGTCCACGCCCCTCTTTAGCCATGAAGTTAATCGCTTCAGCAGTAACCATTTCGGCTGCCATGGTCAAATCACCTTCATTTTCACGATCTTCATCATCAACCAGAATCACCATTTTACCTTGGCGCATATCCTCTAGTGCTGCTTCAATTTTAGCTATTGTCACAATCTATAACCTTTCCATGACCAGCAATATTAATGTGCTGGGAAACGATAGAATACTATTAGAATTAAACAAATCCATTTTGAGCAAGATGCTCCATGGTCAATGAACCAGTTGAAGGCGTAGTGCGACCCGTCATCAACTTTTCAACATAACGAGCGATAATATCCGTTTCAATGTTTACCTTACAACCAATTTTAATATTATTAAGTGTCGTTTTAACCAAACTATGCGGAACAATCGACACGCTAAAGGTCTCTTGTGTGACTAAATTCACTGTTAAACTCACACCATCGATGGTGATTGAACCCTTCTCAACGACGTAACGTAGCGTATTTTCAGCAGCACAAAAAGTAAAGAGTGTCGCATTTCCATCATCCTGACGACTGATAACCACTGCGGTGTCATCGACATGACCACTAACTAAATGCCCACCCAAACGATCTGATAAGCGTAATGCCCGCTCTAAGTTTACCAATGAAGAGGGCGATACTTGCGCAAGGCTGGAACTCAACAAAGTTTCAGGAGAGACATCAGCAACAAATGACCCACTACCTAACTCAACAACAGTGAGACAAATGCCGTTAACAGCAATACTGTCACCAAGAGCCACTTCACTTAAAGGTAATTGAGTTAAAATTTCAAGACGAGCACCACCATTACTCTGACGCAATGACCGAACCGTGCCAACATCTTCAATTAGACCGGTAAACATGGTACAACCTCACCTTCAAACAACATATCATTACCAAAGCTCTGAGTTCTAACCTCTTTCAACTCAAGTGCTTCAGACAATTTAGTCACACCCTTACCAGAGAACAACCCTTTAGCATCATTACCACCAATCAACTTTGGTGCTAAATAGATCATAACGCGATCGATCAATTTTTCAGCAAAAAGTGAACGATTTAAAATAGCGCCACCTTCAACAAGAACACTTTGTATATTTTGCTCGCCAAGTCGAACCAACAAGGCATCAAGATCAACCTGATTATTCTTAGTTGGTAAAACAAGAACTTCCACTGTAGGAATTTCTCTTAACTGATCAATCTTTTTATCGCTAGCCAGTTCTGTTGTCGCAATGAACGTTTTAGCTAATGAATCGAGGTGTAGAATTGTTGCATCCAACGGAATCCGTAACTGCGAGTCAACCACGACTCGAATAGGATCTCGGCCACCATGCGATAATCGGGTCGTTAAGCGAGGATTATCCTGCAACACGGTACCGATACCAACCATAATGGCGTCAACGCGATCACGTACGCGATGAACATGTTGACGACTTTGCTCGTTGGTAATCCATTGTGAATCACCCGAGGAAGTTGCTAAAAACCCATCTAAAGTCAATCCAGCTTTAAGTATCACCAACGGTTTGCCCGTCGTAATATGTTTCACAAAAGGCGCTAGAAGATGACGACACTCTTGTTCACAAACACCGACAGTAACCTCAATACCTGCGGATCTTAAACGCTCAAGTCCTCGGCCACTCACCAGTGGATTGGGATCTTCAACGCCAACAAAGACCCTTGCAATCTGAGCGTCAATAATCGCTTCGCAACAGGGGCCAGTTTTACCCTGATGTGAACAGGGTTCAAGGGTGACATAAATATCAGCACCTTTACTCAGCTCTCCGGCATCACGTAGAGCAAAAATTTCAGCATGAGGTTGACCAGCTTGAGGATGAAACCCGCGACCAACCACTTTGCCCTCAACCACCACAACAGAACCAACTGCAGGATTCGGAGCAGTCCGCCCCACCCCATGTCGAGCTAATTCAAGTGCTTGACGCATGAAAGCAGAGTGGCAACACGCATCGTGCACATTGTGGGAGGATAAAAACACGGTAAATTACTCCTTAGGCAAACTTGGAGTTTGTCCGCCAAGAATATCCTTCAACTCTTTCATGAACTCATTAATATCTTTAAACTGACGATAAACTGAAGCAAAACGAACATAGGCGACCTCATCAAGATCATGAAGTGCTTGCATCACCACCTCACCCACACGACTTGCAGGAATCTCACGCTCTGGACTCTCCTGAAACGACAGTTCCATCTGGTCAACAATCTTTTCTATCGTTGCGATTGAAACGGGGCGTTTTTCACATGCCCGTTGCATGCCACCAATAATTTTTTGGCGATCAAAAGGTTCCCGACGACCATCCTTTTTAATGACTAATGGGAGAGTATCTTCAATTCTCTCATAAGTCGTAAAGCGACGATCACATTCGGAACATTCACGCCGCCGTCGAATATTGTTGCCCTCTTTTCCTAAACGAGAATCCACAACACGGGTATCGATACAGGTACAAAAAGGGCATTTCATAGTAATGTCTTTCACTTAAGCAAACAATATGTACAAACTATTTTCACATTAATTCTATGTAGTAATAGCAGATACCGACATACCTGACTCATCAAGAATTGACGATGCTAGTTCGTCAGGATAACCATCTAAATATACGATTTTCTTTATGCCTGCGTTAATCAACATTTTTGCACAGATGACACAGGGTGCATTGGTGCAATAAAGGGTGCTATCAGCAATATTGACACCATGTTTAGCTGCTTGGATAATAGCATTTTGTTCTGCATGTAAGCCGCGACAAAGTTCGTGGCGTTCCCCCGAAGGGATATTCAACTGCTCACGCAAACATCCCGTTTCACTACAGTGACGAATACCAGAAGGTGTTCCATTATAACCTGTGGTCAGAACATTTTTATCTTTAACAATGACAGCGCCAACTTGACGGCGCAGACAGGTCGAACGACTGGCCACCAAGCAAGCAATATCCATAAAATATTTTTCCCACGATGGACGGTCCACGCTATTTCAACCGATCCGCATACAGAGGGAACTGCAAGCACAACTCTTTAACTTCTGCTCGAATTGTTGCTAAAGCCTCTTCATTTTCAATATTATTCAATGCACGATCAATCCACTCGGCAACTTTAGCCATCTCAGCTTCTTTTAAGCCACGAGTTGTTGTTGCAGGTGTGCCGATACGAAAACCACTGGTGACAAATGGTGAACGAGTATCAAAAGGGACCGCATTTTTATTGACTGTAATTCCGGCTTTTTCTAAAGCAGCTTCAGCTACCTTACCCGTTGTTTCCGTGCCACTGAGATCGACAAGGATCAAATGATTATCAGTACCACCTGAGACAAGATTGTAACCACGCTCAAGTAGTCCCGCAGCAAGAGCTTTGGCATTTTTAACAACCTGTTGAGCGTAAGTCTTAAATTCTGGTGCAAGAGCTTCTCTAAAAGAAACTGCTTTAGCAGCAATGGCATGCATCAATGGACCACCTTGACAACCTGGAAAAATACTACTATTAATTTTTTTAGCATATTCTTCACGGCACAAGATCATACCACCACGTGGGCCACGCAAGGTTTTGTGAGTTGTCGTTGTTACAAATTCAGCGTAAGGAACTGGGTTGGGATGTTCACCTGCGGCAACAAGTCCAGCAATGTGAGCCATATCAACCATGATCGGTGCGCCAACTTTGTCGGCAATTTGACGGAATGCTTCAAAATCAATGGTGCGAGGATATGCACTGGCGCCAACTACAATCAATTTCGGTTTATGCTCTAATGCCAACGATTCAACTTCATCGTAGTCAATTGTACCAGTCTCTTTTTTTACCCCATAAGGAATAATATTATAAAGCTTACCTGAAAAGTTTACCGGTGAACCATGAGTTAAATGACCACCATGAGCCAGATTCATACCCAACACGGTATCCCCAGGTTGGCACGCGGTAAAATAAACAGCCATATTTGCTTGAGAACCTGAATGGGGTTGAACATTCGCATGTTCCGCACCAAACAGCTCTTTCGCTCGATCAATTGCCAACTGCTCAGCAACATCAACAACTTCACAGCCACCATAATAACGCTTACCGGGATAACCTTCCGCATATTTATTGGTTAACACGGATCCTTGAGCCTCAAGAACAGCTTCACTAACAAAGTTTTCCGATGCAATAAACTCGAGATTATATTCTTGACGCTCTGTTTCATTGATAATGTTTTGAGCGATTTCTGGATCAACTTGAGCTAGGTTCTTCATAGAAACCTCCGATGTCGTAATAGTCTAAATTAAGGTAAATAATTGATACACATCATCTATCACAATATATATATATCAATTCTATCTAAGTAAAAATAATGGGCAGACACAAGTGTCTACCCATTTATAGTGTAACTATTTGTCAGAATTGTCCTCTGAACTAAGTTGGATAATTTTATTCAGCCGGTTTTGGTGCCGTCCACCTTCAAACTGACCATTAAGCCACACATCAACCATTCGGCACGCTAATTCAGGCTTTAATACACGACCACCAAGAACAAGGATATTAGCATTGTTATGTTCACGAGCCATTTGAGCGGTAAATTCATCATGAACCAACGCGGCACGAACACCTGAGAATTTATTGGCAGCAATCGACATACCTATCCCAGTTCCACACACCAGTATTCCCTCTTTTTCATCACCGTTAGAGATCGGAGTTGCTACAAGAGCGGCATAATCTGGGTAATCAACCGAATCATCTGCATGAACACCGAGATCATTCACTTCAATTCCGCGTGACTGGAGAAACTCAACTATAATCTGCTTTAGTTCTAATCCACCATGATCACTGGCAATTAACATATCATCAAACCTATATCTTTTTGAAAAGTAACGTGGCGTTTGTTCCACCAAAACCTAATGAATTTGACATCGCAACATTTACCTCAACTTGACGCGCAGTGTTAGGCACATAATCAAGATCACAATCAGGGGAAGCTTCATGAAGATTAATTGTTGGCGGAATAACACTTGTTTCCATCGCCTTCAAGCAATAAATAGCTTCAAGAGCGCCTGCTGCACCAAGGCCATGACCTGTCATACTTTTAGTCGAACTAATCATCACCTTATTAGCGTGATCACCTAATGCTGATTTGATAGCCATTGTTTCGTACATATCATTAAAATGAGTCGATGTACCATGAGCATTAATATAGTCAATCTCATCTACGTTGATACCAGAATTATTCAAGGCCATCTTCATACACCGTGCTGCACCTTCGCCACCAGGAGCTGGAGCGGTAAGGTGATACGCATCAGAGGTGAGGCCGTAACCACAGATTTCACCGTAAATTTTTGCACCACGTTTTACAGCTGTTTCATAATCTTCTAGAATAACAATACCGGCACCCTCTGCCATGATAAAACCATCACGATCTTTATCAAAAGGACGACTTGCTGCAGTAGGATCATCATTACGAGTCGAAAGAGCTTTCATAACACAGAATCCTGAAATCCCGAGAGGTGTGATGGTTGACTCTGTACCACCTGCGATCATCGCATCCACGTCGCCACGCTTAATCATATGGTAAGCATCACCAATTGAGTGCGTTCCCGTTGCGCAAGCAGACACTGAAGAGAGATTAGGTCCCTTAGCGCCAAATCGTATTGAGATTTGCCCTGGAGCAAGGTTAATAATCAACATAGGGATAAAGAAAGGTGAAACACGCTTATATCCGCTTTTATTCAACACATCATGGTATTTTTCAATAGCAGGTAAACCACCCAATCCAGAACCAACAAGGACACCAACTCGTTCTGCATTTTCATCAGTGATTTGAAGGCCAGAATCTTCCATAGCCATATCAGCAGCAGCCAAAGAATACTGAATAAAGAGATCCATCTTTTTGACATCTTTTTTAGGCATAAACTGTGTTGGATCAAAATCTTTAACTTCACCAGCAATCTGTGCAGGAAGTTCAGAAGCATCAAAGCGCGTGATTAAATCAATTCCAGATTTTCCTTCAGTCAAAGCAGACCAGTTTTTTTCAACGCCAGTCCCTAGTGAAGAAACCGCACCAACACCCGTCACAACAACTCTACGCATGATAATGTCCTTTAAATTAATGAGTTAGCAGGATAACTTTGAAGGTCAACTTCAAAACCATTCCAGAATCCAGTCAACAACTGAACTCTGGAATAATATAAACGAAATAAAACAGAAGGAGGACAACATAGTGACATGTAAATCCTCCTTCACGTTAATTTATACAAAGATTAAGAATTGCTGCTGACGTATGTTACTGCGTCTTTTACTGTTTGAATTTTTTCAGCATCTTCATCAGAAATTTCAATGTCAAATTCTTCTTCAAGAGCCATTACAAGCTCTACAGTGTCAAGAGAATCAGCACCAAGGTCGTCCATAAATGAAGCTTCTGAAGTTACTTGATCTGCCTCTACACCTAGTTGTTCTGCAACAATTTTTTGTACTCTATCTTCGGTTGAAGCCATGATGTTTCCTCCATGAATGTGTTAACAGCATAGTAGCTGAAGTGTTTGGTGCCATTGTCCCAATATAGGGATTTTGGCAAGAAATTACATATACATACCGCCATTTACTGACAGTTCATGGCCGGTAATATAACCAGCCTGATCGGAAGCTAGAAAAGCAACAGCTGCCGCAACATCTTCTGGTGAACCAAATCGACCTAATGGAATTTGAGCCGACATTTCACTACGAACTTTTTCTGGCAACTCTGACGTCATATCCGTTTCAATAAACCCAGGAGCGACCGCATTAACTGTAATGTTTCGACGAGAATATTCGCGAGCATTTGAACGCGTCAGCCCCATTAACCCACCTTTACTCGCACAATAATTAGCTTGACCGATATTACCCATTTGTCCAACAACTGAGGTAATATTGATAATTCTTCCATAACGCTGCTTAGACATTACTTTAGCGGCCGCTTGAGTACAAAGAAAAGCACCTTTGAGGTTAATGTCAAGGACAGTATCCCAATCATCTTCTTTCATTCGTGCCATCAACGTATCACGTGTAATTCCAGCATTATTTACCAAAATATCAATTCGACCAAAGGCTTCTTGTGCTGAAGAAACCATCTTTGCAACATCGCCAGCCTGACCTACGTCTGCCTGAACAGAAATAGCATCGCCACCCTGCTGTTTAATTTGAGCAACAAGATCCGCGGTATCGTCAGCCTTACGACTTACTGCAACAATTTTTGCCCCACATGTAGCTAGATGCTCAGCAATATTGCGTCCAATACCTCTTGAAGCACCTGTAACAATAGCAACTCGATCCGTTAGCATCATCCTTAAACTCCTTAACAGCTTAATTCGTTACAGTGCCTGCAATGAGGCAATATTTTCGACATTAGAAACAGGTATTTTACGCTCAATCCGACGAATTAACCCACTAAGGACTTTACCTGGACCAATTTCGATAAATCGTTCAACGCCGTTATCTAACATGTAGCGAACTGATTCATCCCAACGTACAGGAGCACTGACTTGGGAAATCAATAATTCCTTGATGCGAGAACTATCGCTATTAACCGCAGCATCAACATTTGTTACAACAGGGATATCAATATTCGACAAAGTAATCGCATCTAAGACTGCATTGAGCTGCTCACCAGCTGGAACCATCAAAGCGCAGTGAAATGGAGCACTTACAGGAAGGATCATAGCTTTTCTAACGCCATTTTCCTTCGCTAAAGCAATCACTCGATCAACGGCAGCGGTATGCCCAGCAATAACAACTTGACCTGGACTGTTAAAATTTGCTGCCGAAACAATTTCGCCTTGCTGTGCTTGAACACATAAACTTTGTAAAAGATCTTTCTCAATACCTAAAACAGCTGCCATAGCACCCGAACCAACAGGTACCGCTTGTTGCATAAAGGTTCCACGCTGACGAACCGTATGGACAGCATCTTTAAACGCCATAGCACCTGATGCTACAAGAGCAGAATACTCACCAAGTGAATGCCCTGCTACAAAGTCAGCCTTCAGATCTGTTTCTTGCTCTAAGACACGTAATGCAGCTATACTCATCGTCAAAATAGCCGGCTGAGTATTAGCGGTCAACTTAAGATCTTCGTTTGGGCCTTCAAAACACATCTTTTTCAGGTCAAAACCGAGCGTATCATTTGCCTCTTCAAAGATATGACGAGCTACTGAAAAGTTTTCTGCTAATTCTTTGCCCATTCCAGCATGTTGAGCGCCTTGCCCAGGAAATACAAATGCTAACATTGACGATACCTTTAAAATAAACAACATTATTACAACAGTTGAAAATGAATTAATTTACCAACGCAGAAGACAAGCACCCCATGTAAAGCCACCACCAAAGGCATCAAAAACAAGGATATCACCCTCATTCAAGAGTCCTTTGCGATTTGCCTCATCGAGAGCTATAGGAATCGACGCACCTGAGGTATTTCCGCACATGTCAACATTGATATACATCTGATCATCACGGAGTTTCAAACGCTTTTTAACAGCATCTAGAATTCGACGATTGGCCTGATGAGGAAAAAGAAGTTTCACATCATCGGTGGTCATGTTATTTGCTTCAAGAGCTTCAACGGCAACATCGTAGAGTGAACGAACGGCCATCTTATATACTTCATTGCCTGCCATATGCAAGAAAGGAAGACGTTCTTCAATCCCTGAAACCGTTGCTGGATGTTTTGCACCAAAACCAGGTTGATACAGTAACTCCCAATATGAACCATCAGAATGGAGGTGTGTGGATAGAATTCCGTTATCACCATCTTGAGCTTCAAGTATTACAGCACCAGCACCATCACCAAACAAGATGCAGGTATTGCGATCTTCCCAATCAATAATACGACTAAGAATTTCAGCACCGATAACCAAAGCACGTTTAGCACTGCCAGCTTGCAGGTATTGTGTTGCTGAAGTTAACGCATAAACAAATCCACTGCACGCAGCTGAGACATCCCATGCGGCTGCATTCTTAGCGCCGAGCTTATCTTGAACTAAACATGCTGTGGAGGGCCAAGGGAAATCACCAGTGATTGTACCAACAATAACAAGATCAATCTCGTCAGCCGTAACACCAGCCATATCCATTGCACGCTGTGCTGCAATCACTGCAAGATCAGAGGTCATTTCACTCTCTGCAGCGATTCTTCGCTCTTCAATACCAGTGCGCGCTGAGATCCAATCATTTGTTGTATCGACCATTTTCTCAAGATCGAAGTTCGTCAACACTTTTTCTGGCAAATAAGAACCCGTACCTATGATCCGTGCTTTTTTCACTGCGTATCCCCTTAATTTATGTCAATCGCAATTAAACAGTGCCAAGTGAAGAACTATCGGTACTTTCGAGAGGCTTTAAACTATTCAATTGCTGTACGAGCTCAGAAATCATCTCTTTATCGACGCTATTAGCAGCTTGACCAATAGCATTGGTTAGTGCTTTGACATTCGATCCACCGTGACAGATGATGCTAGTTTCTTGAATCCCAAGCAATGGGGCACCACCATACTCAGCATAATCGACTTTTTTCTTAAAAGCTCGAAATGCTGGCCGCGCCAACAGGTAACCCAGCTTTGCTAAGAAGCGTGATTTCAACTCCTTTTGCAACATCTGACCAATTGAATCGGCCAAACCTTCTGACACTTTCAACACTACGTTACCGACAAATCCATCACATACGACAACATCTACAGCACCACTATAAATATCACGTCCCTCAACATAACCAATATAGTTAAAGGGATACTGCTGAAGCCGCAGATGGGTTTCTCTCGTAAGTTCATTACCTTTTTTCTCTTCAGCACCATTAGACAATAAGCCTATGCGTGGTGCATTCTTTCCCATAAGGTGGCGAGCATAAACATCTCCCATGACGGCAAAATGTTCTAGGTGGATGGCTTTACAATCTACATTTCCACCAACATCTAAAATGAGCGTCTGCCCTTCCAGATTTGGCATTATTGTCGCAATCGCTGGTCGCTCTATGCCTTTAATTCTTTTGGCAACAAACATCCCAGCAGCCATTGTCGCACCTGAATTACCAGCGCTCACAACAGCATGCGCATCACCAGCCTTCACTACATCGTATGCAACACGAATCGACGAATCTTTTTTCCGCCGAACCGCATCGGAAGCCGAATCGTGCATACCAACGACTTCAGATGCGTGATGAATACTTATGTGTAAACCTGTGACATCAAACTTAGATAACTCGCTGGTGATTCGAGTTGAATCACCAACAAGAACAATTGACATACCCCATTTACGAGCAGCAGCAACAGCACCCTCTACCTCAACGGCAGGAGCATTATCAGTACCCATGGCATCAACTGCGACAACAATTGATTTCATCAAGGA
>LGVF01175150.1_pt1 | contig 21312 bp, 22 predicted proteins | sample 469901 | NCBI WGS metagenome assembly LGVF01 (sample SAMN03893561, study PRJNA290197) | marine sediment metagenome | material: sediment; isolation source: combined push core samples #3730, #5133, and #5579 collected at Hydrate Ridge | place: Pacific Ocean: Hydrate Ridge
AAGTTGAGCAAATACCCCAGTTTGCATCCCGTCAACCGCAGATATGTCTGGACTTGCTTCTTATGTGCCGGGATCACCCGCTCAACCGACTTCAGTTCGACAATAACTTGGCCCTCGACGATGATGTCAGCTCGGAAGCCCTCGTCGAATTTGATATCCTTGTACGCGATGGCCACAGGGACTTGACGGTCAACTTTCAGCCCCCGGTCCTGCAATTCCCGAGCAAACACCACCTCGTACACTGTCTCCAGAAGCCCCGGTCCCAATTCACGATGGACTGCAATTGCCGCCTCAACCACGATTGTCCCGATTTGGTTTTCTGTCATTCTCTGCGTCTCCGCGTCTCTGCGCGCAATCATCATTCGGTCATGCCATTTACCCACGAGCATCTTCGCAATCGGGTGAATGGTTTGGTTGGAATTCCGAATCCTTTTTCCCCGCAGAGACGCTGAGGCGCAGAGACAACCAGGGAATCAAAACATTAAGGGCATGGTTTTTTGTTTTTTTGGTCATCAGCATGCGTCTGCTTTCTCTGTGTTCAATTTAAGCTTCTGGTACCCTCTGCGTCTCCGCGTCTCTGCGCGAGTTCGTCTATCCAGTCCGGTTTTCACTGACCACGGCTGCCAATATAGTGCGCAAGGGCCTCCTGCCAAGTGGGCACAGTCGCACCAGTCACTTCTTTGTATTGACCCGTGGACATTACAGAATAAGCAGGTCTCGGTGCCGGCAGGGGATAGTCAGCCGTGCCTATTGGCAGAATACGCTCTACCTTCACCAAGGCCGATGTCTTTTTTAATTGCGCAACTATCTCACAAGCAAACTCATACCAAGAACAGGCCCCATCGTTGGCAAAATGATAAATGCCAAAAGGGCTGTCGGGCGACTGCGTCCCCTCCCCCGGCTCCTGCGGCAGGTCGATTAGGTTGAAGATCGCCTGGGCCAAATCGCGGGTATGGGTGGGAGTACCGACCTGATCCGCCACAATGCGCAACTCTTCCCGCTCCAGTGCCAGACGAATTATCGTTTCAACAAAGTTTTTACCGCCCGCCCCGTAAAGCCAGCTGGTGCGCACAATAAAATATTGCTCCAGCCCACTGGTCTTGATGGCCTCTTCCCCCAGCAGTTTGGAGCGCCCATAGGCCGAACGGGGATTGGGAGGATCGCTTTCGACATAAGGTGTCGATTTTTCCCCGTCGAACACGTAATCGGTGGAGACATGAACCAGAGTAGCTCCAATATCTTTGGCTGCAACAGCTAGATTCCTGGCTCCGACTTCGTTCACCAGATTGGCCAGAGTTTCATTGGTTTCGGCGCCGTCAACATCAGTATAGGCCGCACAATTGATGATGACATGTGGCCGGATCTCACGCAGTGCCGCCATAGATGCTGTTGCATTCGTAAGATCAAAGCTGGGGCGACCTAAAGGGGTCACCTCATACTTGGCGAGTGCCAGCCTTTGCACCATCGTTGCCAGCATCCCACTAGCGCCAACAACAACCAGGCGGCGCTTCCCTTCCGCAACCCTCTTGTCATTATTCTCAAAATCTTTTTGAACTTTGGTCAAAGTCATGATGACGAAGTCGCTTGCGGCCGGCCATCATACATCTTTTTATAATACTCCTGGTAAGAACCATCCATTACCGAACCAACCCAATCGGAATTTTCCAAATACCATTCTATCGTGAGGCGAATTCCTTCTTCAAAGCCCACGGTTGGTTGCCAACCGAGCTGATCCTTGATCTTGCTAGCATCAATGGCATAACGGCGGTCATGGCCGGCACGATCTTTAACGAATTTTATCAGTGATCTACGTGGGTTATCTCCAGCCAACAGCCCCACCTTTTCGTCGAGCAGATCACAAATAGTTGTAACAACTTCTATGTTTTGTTTTTCGGTATTACCACCGATGTTATAAGTTTCACCTGACTTCCCTTGTTCGAGAACAGTTAAAATACCCTTGCAATGGTCTGTGACATAGAGCCAATCCCGCACATTCTTACCATCCCCATAAACAGGCAAATCCTTGCCCTGCAACGCGTTATTGATGATGAGAGGAATCAGCTTTTCTGGGAACTGATAAGGACCATAATTGTTAGAGCAGTTGGTGATGAGGATCGGCAGTTTATATGTGTGAAAGTAGGCGCTTACCAGATGATCGGAAGAAGCCTTGCTGGCGGAATACGGGGACCGGGGATCATAGGGCGTGCTTTCCGTAAAGTACCCTGTCTCTCCCAGCGAACCGTACACCTCATCGGTGCTGACGTGTAAGAAGCGGCGCCCACTGCCCGCTGATCCCTGATCGCCTCCCCAGGCTTTGCGTGCGGCTTCGAGCAGCACAAAGGTGCCAAGGATATTGGTCTCGATGAAGGCTGCCGGGCCCGTAATGCTGCGATCCACGTGGGATTCGGCGGCAAAGTGGACGACGGTATCGATCTGTTCATCGGCAAAGAGTTGCTCGACCAGCGAAGCGTCGCAAATATCCCCCTGCACAAACCGATAACGGGGATCGTCCGCAATATCAGCGAGGTTCTGAGGGTTGCCAGCGTAAGTCAGTTTGTCCAAATTGACCAGCCGACAGCTATCCAGAGTCGCGAAAGCGAGGCGAATAAAATTCGCTCCGATAAAACCACAGCCACCTGTAACCAAAATATTCTGCATCAACTTTTCTCCCTAGCGATCTGCTTGAACTAATTAGAAACTATAGCAATCCAACCACCTTCAACAACAACCACAGCCTCCAAAAATCGATCTATACACTAAATCTCTACGGTTATATATTTCTGTCGTAGATTAGCACGTCTCTTTTAAATCCTACAATTTCTTTCCTCAAGGAATAATGTTTAAATTCTGGCATCTTGCGTCGCTTGTTTTTGGATGTCTCTATAATCAGCAACTCCGCTTTCTTGTCAAACGCCACCTGTTCCATCATTCTGAAATCTCTCGCCACTTTGTACCTTTCCATAGTCTTGAGAAACTTAAGATCTTGAGATGAATAAAAACGAATCCTGGGATCGGAACAGGCGATTATGGCGGTTTGCAAATCAGGCTGCATGGCCAACCATTGGCCTGCCTCTCTGATGGCGTGGCCCTTGCCCGGCCCGGTGAAGTTCCCCAGAGACTTGTAGGCGGGAACTCCACAGAAAACGAGCAAGAAAAGAACCAGCGCGATTCGTGGCCAACGGCACTTAACTACTCCGGCGCGAATTCTCTCCAATCCCCGACCCACCCAAGGGAAGAGAAATACGGCAGGGACAAGAATATAGCGCTTGCTGATCCCGTCATGAGTGAAAAGAAAGTAGTAGGCCATCAGGAAATATGCACCGACCAGCAGCAGAATCAGCCAGTGGCCACGGTGCCAGGAGGTGCATTTCCACAAGCCCGCCAAAAGGGGCAGGACAAAGAGCGGAAAGAGGTTCCTCGCCAGAGCCTCAGCGATGCCGATCAGGTAGATCAGTGGCAGGTAATGCCGAGTCGTTTCGAGCACACCTCCGGTATTATTCCAGCCATACAAAGATCTGGCTAGGTCTTTCAAAGTCTGATAACGACTGTGGTAATTATCAAACACCCCTTTACTCACTTTGCGCTTGTAATAAGCAATAGAGTTGCCGATAACCACTTTCTTCAAAGTCACTGTTAGTTCTTCCGACCGGTCAGAAGATGCAAGATCAGATCCTGCGAACAGCAGCACGCCACCGCCCAACAACAACCCAAGAACCAAAGGAAGACCAACCAACACAGACATTCCTTTGAGCAAAAGGCACCTCTCTGCCGTGTTTTTGACGGCGAGTACAGCTAGAATCGGTAGAAAAATACCCCATAGAAGAATGGCCTCAAGGCGGCAGCAAAGAGCAAAGGTCAACGATAGAGAAGTCAGGATAAAGAAGAGATTATTTTCATTTCGTAACGCGCGCAAACAAAAATAGACCGACCAGAGCACAAAAAATATATAAATAGGGTCTCGAAGCAAACCAACGGCATGGCTATTCAGCATGGGGGACACCGCAAAAGCCAGACCGGTCCAGAATGCGACCTTTTCGTCAAAGAGCCCTTTGGTTAACAGGTAAAGCGGAACCAGTGCCAACACCATAGCGAGAAGGGAAATCAGCTGACCCGCCAGCACCCAATCCCGGACCAGAAAGTGAAAGCCAGCAATCAGCAAAGAGTAGAAAGGCATCCAATCAATTCGTAGCCCTTCCACGAAATTCCCCTGAGCAAATTGTCGGGCCGCATCGATATACCGAACCCCATCAACGTTGATGATATCCCCAGAAAACAGGGCTGTAACTTTAATACCTAGCGATACCAGTAGTAGAAATATAATTCCCCATACGCTGCTCGGCCAATCCCTGATGCCGCTAAACAACCTCATACTTCTTTCCCCTCAATCAGGGTACAGGAAGTCCAACGCACCCAGCATTTAAAAAAAGTGGCTCTATAATTATCTTCTGGCTGGGCTTTTGTCAGGTCCACCAGAAAACGCTCCAGGTCTTTGCGTTTGCCCCGGAGCTTTCCCGGGCCAACGATCTTGCTACCGTCGAGATCGATCAGATACAGCTCCTTGCCTCCTTGGCCACGCACCAGAATATTGCTCCACTTGAGGTCTCCGTGCAGCCCACCGAACAAATGCATCCGGCCGAGCAACAGGGCCATGCGTACCAGAAGCCCCCTTCTTGCACAAACATCAAGTCGCGGCCAGAGCTTAGCGAGTGGTTCTGTCTGCTCGATAAATTCGAACAGAATATAGGAGCGCCCCAGCAGCCGCAGGCGGCGTTCTTCCAGACAGATAAGGGGTTCAGGTACCGGGAGGCTTCGGAGGCGGAACCCCCAGGAAACAAGCCATGATCGCACCGCCCGGGACCGTCGAAATGCATTTTTTAAACGGTATCCAAAGCCTTTACAATTAAAGCGTTTAAGAAAATAGCTCTTGCCGTTCAGTTCGATTCTGGCGGCCCGCACCGTATTGCCTGCCTTGAATATCTGGCCTTCTTCCAGTAAACGGTCAGGGTCGGCCAGCAAGCCGTCGAGGAGTTCCTCAATACCGGCTCTTTTGCTGAACAAGACCGTAAAGCCATTACGCTTCTCTTTGCCGAACCGGCTGTTAGTATGAAGACACCGTTGCGCCTTCTTCTGCCAAATCCGACTCGAGTGTTTAAGGGCCTTCGCCTCCAACTCCGCAACGAACCGACGGCCCTGCCGATCCAAACATACTCCATAAACCCGTAAAAACCGAAACCGCTGGCTTCGACTGACCAAAGTCCAAAGGTTGCCTAAAAGCAAAGCGAGATTGGCCGTTCTTTGCCGCTTCGAAAGAGGTCGATTTTTCAGGGTGACTCGATCGGTGTCGAGGAGGACAAACCGGTGCCCCCCTGCTCTCTCCGGCGCCCATAGGATATTGCCGATGTGCAGGTCGGCATGCGAAACGCCCGTATCGTGGAGCCCCTTCATGAAGACGGCGAATTCTTCCAATAACCGCCATTTTTCCCGGCACGGCAATGCCGGATAATCCCGACGCATCACCTCAAGCAAACTTTTCCCCTTTGGTTCCTCCCGAGTCAACAGCAAATCCCGGCGAATGAATCCGTTCTCTTTTTCGGCCCCGTAAGCAAGGACTTCAGGAACGGCAATGCCGGATTCGGCCAGAGCCAAAGAAATTCGCCCCTCCCGGCAGGCGGTCCCGCCGGACAGGGTTTTGAATAGCGTAGCCCAGCCTCGATAGCGAACTTCCTTGGCAAAGACCCCCGGTCGCCGCACCACCCGACGTTTAGGGATGGACTTGACGATCTCACCGGAAAGGCTTGCCCCAGGCAGTTCCGCGAGCAGAGCGCGTCCTTCGGAGGAGAGAAATTGCCACTGGATTCCCTGCAGTGAAACGGTTGCCGCCTTCATCCCCTCTTCTCCTCTAACACTCGGCGGCATAACTTCAATGTTTCCGCCAAATTCCTTTCGGTGGTGAATTCAAGGGCGGTTACCTTGGCTGCTTGTCCCATGGTGCTTCGGCGTTCCGCTGAAAGCATGGCTTCAAGAAGCAGAGCCAACTCTTGCGGGTCGGTCGGTTGATGTTGCACGAAGCCGTTCTCCCCTGGTCGGATGATCTCTGCCGCCCCGTTGGCAGCAGTGGTGATTACCGGCAAGCCACAGGCCATGGCCTCGAGACAAACGTTAGCAAAGGGATCGTACAGGGTGGGTAACACTAGCAGGTCCCCTGCTCCATAATACCGCTCCACCCGGTTGGTAGGTCCGATAAAGTGCACGCGTCCGTCCAGTCCCAACTGCCGGGCCAGTTTTTTAAAGGGATCAGGCTTGCCGCGCCCGACCACAAGGACCTGACAGGTGCGCCCCTTGCTGCCCAGAATAGCGAGTGCTCGCAACAGCACGGACAGCCCCTTACGTTTCCAATTGCTGGCAACAAAGAGAATGACCGGATCGTCTTGGCTAAGGCCGAGTTCTTGACGGACCTCGCCCCGGTAGCGAGCGGCGGTTTGGGAATTGAAGGTCTGGTGATCCACGCCGTTATAGATCACAGCAATATGCTCCGGGGGCACACCGTAGTACTCCTGCGCATGCCGTTTGCAGAGCTGGGAATTGGTCACGATGCGGCGGTAATTGGCAGGTCGGTAGATACGACTTTCCAAAAAGATATTGGCCAAGTGGGCCGGATTGAACAGATAGTTAAGCCAGCGCCAAGGCGTGAAGGGGTAACGTACCCGCATCCAGTGCCTATGAATGCCGCCGCCCATGCGGTGCAAATCCTGGGGGTAGATCTGGGTCAACCCGTAGATGATATCAAACGACTCGCTGGCCAGGCTACGCCGGACTATGCTGGCAAAAGAAAGTAACCGCCGGAAAGCGGGCTTTTTGACCATGGAAACCTGGTGAAGAGTAACTTGGTCGGGAAGATCCTCGGCTTGGTGGACAAAGGCATGCACTTCATGCCCCTTACGAACCAAGACTGCGGCTAAATTCACAGAAAAACGCTCGGCGCCACCATGGGATAGGGAAAACGTTTTATTAACAAGCGCTATTTTCATTCTCGGTATATCTCAGGCCGTTAGTGTTTCAGGTGCTCGACAAGAAGCGGGCCATTGGCGGCCAGGGAATACACTTTATCTACCTTCTGGCGGGCACATCGCCCCATCTCTCTGCGCAGGTCAGCATCGGCGATCAGGGCGCCTAGTTTAGCCACCCACTCATCCTTAGTGGTAGCTTGATAACCTTCTCGGCCTTCGATAACGATCTCGGCATTAACCCCGACCGGCGAACAGACAACTGGTAGCCCAACAGCCATGCACTGCAGCAGTTTGAATCCACACTTGCCACGAGTCCAGATATCGTCCGAAAGGGGCATCAAGCCGATGTCGAAAGAGTGTAGATCGGCAACTTCATCCTCGGAGGCCCAAGGTTTTTTGATCACCTGGACGTTGTCCAGGTCGAAGAAGTCATCGGCCACGATCTTCAGCTTCAGTCCTGGCCAATGGTGTCCGAGTTCCTCGAGGGCTGGGGCGATGGCCTGCAGGTAGCGCAAGGTCCCGCGACTACCAATCCATCCGAGGACAACTGCTGAGCTTTTATCTCCTACCTCTTCCCTTGCCGTGTAGCGGTTCATATCAAGAACCGTCGGTAAAAGGTGAACCTCGTGATTAAAGGGAAGAGCCGCTTGTTGCAGATACCGGTTCCCGGCAATGACAAGATCGGCCTTCCCCGCTGTGACGGCAAAGCGCCGCAATTGCCGGGCCTGTTGCCGATTACTGGCCGGGCCGCTCTTGTGCATCACCGCATCGTCAAAGTCGTAGACTAGGCGGCGGGCCAACTTGCGTACCCAGAAAATATCCAGAGAAGAAAACAGTTTCTTCTGAATAAACACTGTATCGGCGGCCCTCAATCGGCGGACCAGGGAGAGTCGATTGCGCGACTGCCCCGAGAGGGCCACAATTTCGTACTCAATCCCTGCCCGATCCAAATAAGGCAGATATTGCAATACCCGGTAACGGGTGCTGGCTTTGTCCATACGCGGCACCAGAAAGAGCACCTTCATGACAAGACCGACCCATGGGGACAGTCGTCGACAACAGCACCACCAAGCCCTGAGCGGCCGACTTTTATTCTGGCTAAAACAGTCATCCAGCTGTATTTCCCCAACATCACCCCGGCCGCTACCGAAGGACCGAGAATCCTCTTGTGAACCGAAATTATACGTAAATATTTCGCCAACCCATTGTTAGCGAAGCATACTAGTGATTTCAACACCCCACTTCAAGCATTCTAATGAAATACTCGTTTCACTGTGAAACCGACATCTCCGGTTCCCCGATAGGCCGCCATCAATCCCCCAAGATGTTTGGTAGACAAGAGCTTTCTGTTCGGAGTTTTCAAAGGCCAAACCCAGTATTTAGCGGCTATGGCCCGGTTTTTCCAGTCCGCCGTCGGCGGGGCAGCCCCACAGGTGCCAGAGCAGAATGCCTGCGTAAACCTGCCACTTGTTGCGCAGCCGGGTCCTGGAAAAGCAGGTCAGCAGATTGGCCAGGGACATGGCCAACAGATTAACGCTGACCCGCAGCAGCAGCCCGCTACGCAGAAACCCCAGGACCAACCGACTGTGGTGCTTGCGGAAAAAGGTATAACGTGAACGCCAGTATTCAATTCGGGCCCGTACATTGACCTTTACTGCGCTCTTTCCCTGCAAATGGTAAATGGTAAAGCGGGGATCGTACACGACCTTCCACCCTGCCTTACGCATCCGCACGCACCAGTCGGTCTCCTCAAGAAAAAAGAAGTAGTCCTCGTTGAGCAGTCCCACTTCTTCGGCTGCCTCGCGCCGCACCATTAGACAGGCGCCAATAACCGACTCCACCTGCAGTGGCTTGCGGTAGTGTTGTTCCTTTCCTGGATAGCGGGACGGCCACAAAAGGCGCAATAGCCGCTTGTTACCCAACTCTGTGAGCAGGGTCGGTGCATTGCTTACCGAGTTCTGCAGTGAACCGTCTTCATTGAGCAACTGCAGTCCGGCCACGCCGATATCGGAATCNNCTGTAGCGGCCTGAGGCCTGCCGCAGAGCGACATTGTTGGCCCGAGCGAAACCGAGATTGCGCCCGTTCTCGATGACAGTAGCGGAGGGGAACTCCTCTCTGACCATCGCCACACTGCCGTCACTGGAACCGTTGTCAACGACAAATATCTCGAGGGAGAGCCCCTCAACTTGCTGAAGGAGCGAATGGAGACAGTCCCGTAACAGATCGCAGGTATTCCAGTTAACAATCACCACCGAGAGATCGATCATGATATCTCCCCGCGGCGCCGACGTCGTTTGAGCAATTTGACGGTATGGCGAGCAATCCGGCGGCTCTTAGCAAGCACACACCGCAGCAATTCTTTATCTTTTGCTCCCAAGTGTGGGCACTCCAAGTAGGTGAGGAAGAATCTCATCTGATCGCTACGGGAGAGCCCTCCTGTATCCTTCGCCGAATAAGCCAGCTGCCCCAGGTCCTTGACTCGGTAGCGGCGCGGCACCTTTTTACTGCACACCACCCGCTGTAGGTCTATCAGATATAGTTTATCTTCGCGCCCAAGCAAGAAATGTCCCAGATAAAGATCCTGATGGTACATGCCACTGCTATGTAGCTGATGGGCAATTTCCGCCACGCGCCGGATATGGGCTCGTTTTTTCCGGTGCAGAAGTGAGGATAACTCACCAGAGAATTCCCGACGGATAACCTGATCCAGGGGCTCGGTATCGTAAAGCGCTTCGGTCAAAGTGAACGATGCCCTTTCAACCCCGCATACCAACTGTTCGCCCATGGCCACGGGAGGCACAGTGGGAATGCCCGCATCACGCACCGCCAAAATACTTTGCCATTCCTGACGAGCGCTGCGCGGAGGTAACCGGAAACGCGACAAGGTCTTCCAGAACTCGACCCTATGAAAGCGGTTGCGCTTGAGATAGAACGTCCGGTCTCCAATCTCAAAACTGATCACCGATCGGCCCCTCTTTCGGCAAATGAGAGTGCCGCCACTGAAGTTCATGAAATTGTCAAAAGTGACTAATCCGGCTTTGGCCAGAAGAGGAGCAACATCAGCAGCTATAGTCAGGCCATTTTGTTCAAGCAGGCCTTTCATAGATTTTCACCAGGAAGAAGTAAGCGAATGGCTGTGAGGACCTGATTCACTGAAATGCTGTGTCCGCACTCCTCGTCTCGCGAACAACTCTTGCGTAGACAAGGTGCACAATCCAACGGCGATTGAAGACGAATATGCTGATCACCCCGAGGCCCATTGCGGGTGGCGTCCGTGACACGAAACAGAGAAACGGTTGAAGTACCTACCGCCGCAGCGATATGAATCGGGCCGGTATCACCACCTATAACCAGGTCGGCCCGCTGTAGCAAGGCGGCCAATTCCGGTAAGGTGCCCCGTGGCCAGATCAGCGCTCTACCGTTGCTGACATGGGAAATCGCTTTGCAGGCTTCGCGTTCTTCTTCGTTCCCCCAAATCAACACTGGCCGCAGATTCTCTTGATCGCATAATTTTACTACCAGATCCTGCCAGCAGTCGAGGGGCCACAATTTGGTTGTCCAGGTGGTGCCATATTGTAAAACGAGCAGTGGCTGCTGATCAATATGGTGAGCCGCCAGCTGTTCCGCTACTGAGGCGGCAGCTTGAGGTTGAATCTCCATCGGACCGGCAAGAGTTATTTCTCTGTCTCCTGGAAAGGCCGCCCGGGTAACTGCCAGCGAGCGATCACTTATATGATGGCTGTCAGCGCCTAAAGACACCTTGCGATTAGTCGCGAACAGATTGAGCCATTCACGCACCCCATCGCGATCAAAGCCATAACGGAGTGCACCGCCAGAAAATAAAGTAAAGAGGCCGCTCTTGCTGTTCCCTTGTAGATCAAGGACCAGGTCGTAATTTTCTCGCCGAAGTTCGGCGATAGTTTTTTTTACACCCTTAAGTGAAGCCAGCCAACCCTGGCGCCGCCAGCGTTTAAGTCCAAGTCGATGAATCCGCCGAACCAACGAGTGACCTTCGAGTAGTGGCGCAAAGCCCTCTTCAACCAACCAATCGATTTCTATTGAAGGATCGGTACTTTTCAACCAGGCTAGCGTTGGCAAGGCATGAATGACGTCGCCCAAAGCACTGATTTTGACAATCAAAACACGCATCAGCGCTCTCCCAGCAGATCGCGAGCCCCGGCCAACACATCGGTGGCTGTTATCGCCTTCATGCAGCGATGATCTGTAGGACACTGACGCAACAGGCAGGGAGCACAGTCGGTGGCCTTACGGATGATGCGACAGCTGTCGGCTTTGGGGGAGGTTGTTGTATGGTCGGTCGGCCCAAAGACGGCGACGATAGGCACTCCGAAGGCAGCACCAACATGCATGGGACCCGAATCGTTGCTTACCAGCAGGCGCACACTGGCCAGCACAGCCATCAATTGGCGAACGCTGGTCTGGCCGATGAGATTGAGGGGCTTAGCGGACATTGCAGCGGCTATATCCTGACCGATTTCCTTTTCCCCAGGGCCACCGGTGAGAACAATATTGACGCCATATTCAGCGGCCAGACCGTCGGCTGTTTCGGCAAAGCGCTCAGGAAACCAGCGTTTGGCGGCACCGTAGGCAGCACCGGGATTTATGGCCACCCAATCACCGGCCCCAAGTGTTTTCTGAGCCCAGTCCAGTTCTTCCTTCGTGCAGGAAAGGTGCAGATTGCCGTCCCCCCCCTCCATACCCAACTGTTGCAGCATTTGCTGGTAATAATCGGTATGGTGCAGCTGCTTCTCGGTTTGTCCGACCGGTACACCGTGACTCAACAACAGTCTACGAGCATCGGTGCGATACCCGGCGCGGCGCGGAATCCCGGCCAGAGAAGCCATCAGGGCTGCTTCGATGGCATTTTGCAGCAGCACGGCCAAGTCGAAGCGCTCTCGTCCTAATTCGCGGGAAAACCGCCACAGCCCAGCTAATCCCTTGTGAGGGCCATTTTTATCGTAAACGATGACCCGATCACAATAAGGGTGATAGCTGAAAAGCTCGCTAACCAGGGGATTGGCAACCACAACGATTTCAGCTTCAGGAAAAGCTGAACGCAAGGTGCCCATGGCCGGGGTGGTCATGACTGCATCGCCAACCCAGTTGGTCGATCGCACCATGATCTTCTTTATCTCTTTGCAATCCAGGGTTTTCAACGGTTCGGAACTCCGGTTACGGGTTTTCTTTCAGCGATTTTTCAGGCGAAACATTTTTTAATCATGCTCTTAGCCTTCAGTGGCCGTGAGAGGTTCCGCTTCATCAATAAGCAGCACCGGAATACCATCACACACCGGATAAGCAAGGCGGCAAGATTCGCAGAGCAAACGATTACGGCTCTGCTGATAGAGAAGCGCTCCCTTACATTGGGGGCAAACCAGAATATCGAGCAATTCCTGTGACAGGGTCATAACACTTTTTTCTCCAGACAAACAAGCGGACGCAGAAAACCTTCCAAAGACCCCGGTTCTCGAAATTCAAGGATCAGCGGAACCTGGTAACAAGGCAAAGGCAGATTCAAGGCGCTCAGTTTCACAGCATCTTTTTCTGTGGTTATCAGGTAGTCGGCCTCCAGGGAAGCAACAGTCAACTGACGAAGCTCCGATTCACCGTAGCTGCAATGGTCGGCAAAGGAAATTTCAAACACCAAACCCAGCCCTTTATCCTTGAGACTACTGAAAAAGCCCGCCGGCTCCGCAATACCGGCAAACGCAATCCCTCTTTTATCGCCCAGACTGGCCAGGGGAATCTGCTGCCCCTTGAGGTTAAGAGCATGGTCCGCAAGGGCATGCCGGCAGTGCAGCACGGGACCCTTGACCGGCAGATCGAATCCCGCCTCATTGTCGCAGCGGGTCAGCAAAAAAAGGTCTCCACGCCCCAGGGCCGAAACCGGTTCCCGTAACAGGCCAGCGGGCAACAGCTGACCATTACCCAAGGGACGTTGAGCATCCAGCAACACAATATCAAAGTCCCGTTGCACCGCCAGATGCTGGAAACCGTCATCAAGCAGTACAATCTCGGCGCCAAATTCTTCAACGGCCTGCCGTACCGCATCAGCGCGTTTGGGAGACACTAGAACCAGGGCCTGAGGATTACGTCGCGCCAGCAGGTACGGTTCGTCGCCACACTGTTCCGGCTCAAGTAAGAGCCCCTTTCCCCCACTCACTACCTGCACCCCAGGGTGTTTACGACCTCCATAACCGCGGCTGACAACCGCTACTTGTCGACCTTGAGCCAAACAGAACTTGATCAGATAATCGACAACGGGAGTTTTGCCGGTTCCTCCAACAGCCAGGTTACCAACAGAGATAATCGGTACAGAGGCCCTGTAACTCGAGAAAACCCGCCAGCGGTACAGAGCAGCCCGCAAGCGCATGAGTTCCCGGTAAAGCATGCTGAAGGGCAGTAAAAAAACATAGAGCAACTGTTCAGCTATACTGTCGGGACCATTGCGGGCCAGTCGACGATAGAAGCCTTGCAGTCCGCTCATCCGGCCTCCATAATCCGTTCGATGGTTTGCAGGGTGCGTTCGGTGGCTCCCCGATTATCCTGCAACAAGGCATACCCCTTCGCGCCCATATCCTGACATCGTTGAGAATCGGACAATAGGTTCATTGCCTCCCGGTAAAATTCTTCGCCCTCGGTAACGACCAAACCGCCTCCGGCCTTAACCAATAAACGACTGATTTCCTTGAAATTATGCATGTGCGGTCCGAAAAGAACCGGTTTTTTCAACAGAGCCGCTTCGAGGATGTTATGGCCGCCGACCGGCACCAGGCTGCCCCCGACAAATATCAGATCTGCAACCGCATAGAACTGCAGCAGTTCTCCTACCGTATCGACAAGCAACACCGCCCCAGGGGCCATGGGGATGGGGACACCTTCAATCTCACTACGTAGCGAAAAAACCAAGTCATGCGAAGACAATAGCTCCCCCACAACCCGGCAACGATCGGGATGGCGTGGCACCAAAATCAGGCAGAGATCAGGGTGACTCTTAAGCAGTCGCCGATAAACATCGACCACCTGTTCTTCTTCTCCAACATGGGTGCTACCAGCAACAAGCACCCTGCTGCCAGCCGGAATGCCGTACTTTCGCCGGATAGGTGATGAATTCTGTTCGTTAAGGCCCCCGGTCTGCATATCGAACTTGAGATTGCGGGTTACTTCTATCCGATCCGCCGGTGCTCCCATAGCCTCTATGCGCTGAGCATCAACAGCAGACTGCATACAAAATCTGGAAAACTGCCGCAGAACAGGCTTAATGAAAAATCTCAGCCGACGATAACGTGGAAATGAGCGATCGGAGATGCGACCATTAACCAACACAGACGGAACGCCAGAACGGTGCGCGACACGCATAAAGTTCGGCCAGATTTCCGTTTCGACAACCACCACTAGGGCCGGCTTCAGCTGTGCAAATACCCTGCGTACGGTCCAGGGAAAGTCATAAGGAAAATAGAGGCACAGATCGACCCCGGAAATACCCTTAGCCACCCTGTGACCGGTTTCGGTCACATTGGTCAGAACCACAGCCCAATCGGGGTAGCGGCTCTTAAGAGCTTTCACCAGGGGGACTGCAGCCTGGGTTTCGCCTACCGAAACGGCATGCACCCACACCGTCTTTTTACCGGTCAGGGGGGCTAGTCGCTCGTGTGCAAAATAACCGAAGCGCTCACGCACCCCTTGCCGACGACGACCCCGTAACAGGCCATGGAGCAAATGGCCGGCAAGGACGGGCAACGCCAACAGTAACAGCAATATGTTATAGAGCAGGTACACTACACCTCTCCCGGTCCAAGCGATTGTGCTCCGCCCTTTAGGCGCAACAATCCTCTAGTAAATCCAATCGCGGCAAGACCTGCGACTTTGTCCGGTCTTCCCAAAAACTAATGCTATTTGAATTGCATCTCATATAGCTTCCGATAAAGTCCGTCGCCCTTCAGCAGGTCAGCATGGCTACCAACCTCTTTAATTTTGCCATTTTCCAGCACAACAATCTTGTCAGCATGCATTATCGTAGAAAGACGATGGGCAATAACGATGGTGGTACGATTTTTCATCAGGTTGCCAAGGGCTTTCTGCACCATGGCTTCACTCTCGGTATCAAGAGCACTCGTGGCCTCATCGAGCAGTAAAATAGGTGCATCTCGCAAAATCGCCCGTGCAATACAGATACGCTGACGCTGTCCCCCTGAAAGACGTGAGCCCCGGTCACCTATGGTATTCTCGTAGTCTCCAGGAAGCTCGCTAATAAAGTCGTCGGCATAGGCCTGACGAGCAGCCTCCTCGACCTCGGCATCGGTGGCCTCCGACCGACCATAGCGAATATTGTTACGAATACTGTCATTAAACAAAAAGGTCTCTTGATCGACAAGAGCGATATTTTGTTTAAGACTATCGAGGGTCAGCGACTTGAGATCCTGACCATCTATGAGTATTTTTCCCTGTTGTGGATCGTAAAAACGGTTGAGCAAACCAATGAGCGTCGATTTCCCCCCACCGCTGGGCCCAACCAGTGCAACGACCTCCCCGGGAGCAATCTTTAACGAAAGCTCATGCAGCACTGTTTCCTCTTCGTAGCCGAAAGTGACCTGTTCAAAATCAATAATGCCTTGGACACGCGCCAGTTCCACAGCGTCAGTTGCATCAATAATTTCCGGCTTTTCATCCATCAACTCAAAAACTCGCTCAGCGGCCCCCATAGAGCGCTGTATGGTATTGCTGACCTTAGTCAGGCGCTTGACGGGGGTATACATCAACATGATGGCCGTAAGAATCGACGTCAGATCACCTTGGGTCATACCACCGGCCTGCACTCGGTGCAACCCGTACCACAATACAGCACCAATACCTAAGGATGCCAAGATCTCAATGATAGGCGCTGCAGCCGAATCATATTTTAATACCTTGCGTAAAAAATGGTAAAATCGAAGATTTTCCTTGGTGAAGCGGCTCCCCTCGTGCTTTTCCGTTCCGAAGGCCTTGATCACCTTGATTCCGGACAACGCCTCCTGCAGCAACCGAGTAAGGTTTCCAATGGTTTCCTGGCCTCGTCGGGTGTTCTCCTTGATACGCCGCCCCAGCACAGATGCCGGGAGCACCGCTAGCGGAAGCACGAGAAAAGCGATGGAAGCCAGCCTCCAATCTGCTTGAAAGGCGGTAACGACAAGACCGACCAAAAGCACGCCTTCACGCACCCCATCAACCAACACATCCGAAGCAGAACGTTGAAGGGCCCCCACATCGTTAAGAATTCGCGACATGACGTTGCCTGTGGAACTGCGGGAATAATAGCCCATGGACAAAGATAGCGAATGCGAGTAAAGGTCGTTTCGGATATCCTGCACCACCAATTGCCCAGCCGTCTTGATGTAATATTCCTGCACATAACGACCGATCCCTTTGACAACAGCCAGACCGACGATAAAAACCGGCACAAGGTTAACCAGACTCCAGTTACCACCGATTAGAATATTATCAACAAAAGGCTTGACCAATTTAGCCATGGCAATGTCGGGTCCGGCCGCCAACACGGAAGCTCCAACAGCTAGCAATACTCGCCACAAATAAGGACGGGAATATGCAAAAAGGCGTTTATATAATCCAGCGACAGATTGTTTCACGAAACCTGATCTTTCTGTAAGGACGGGGATGCCATTTGTAACACCATTCGAGCGACGCGCTGAGCACAGCCGGCTTGGCCCATCTTGTGACGAACTTGGAGCAATTGTTGGCTCATAGACTGACTGTAATCTTTGTCGTCAAAGACGCGTAATATTTCGTCGGCCAGGTTATCGGCAGTAGCCTGATCTTGAATGAACTCCCGCACCACTTCCCGACCGGCCACAATATTTGGCAAGCCGATATAGGGTGCTTTGATCAACCGACGACCGATGGCATAGTTTAACGCTGGCGCTTTGTACATGATCACCATCGGCGTACCGGCCAGGGCCACCTGCAAGGTCACTGTCCCCGATACCGTCAGAACAGCGTCACAGGCGCGGGCCACGTCATAGATATTCCCTTCGGTGAGATGCACCGACAAACAGTTCTCCTGCAACACATGGTGCAGTTCCACCCGCTGAAAAGTAGGTGCCACCGGCAACAGGAACTGTACTTCTGGAATCTGTTGTTGGATGCGTTTGGCGGCAGCGATCATGGTAGGAAAATTATATTTCAACTCACTCTTGCGACTGCCAGGAAAGAGTCCCACTATCGGTCGAGCCGGGTCGATATTCAGATCACCGCGGATATCTCCATGCTCACAGATGGCCTGCAGTTCATCGAGCAGTGGGTGTCCGACATATTCAACCAACAGATCTTCTGCTCGATAATACTCCGGTTCAAAAGGAAAGATAACGGCCAGGCGATCAACGGCTCGAGCCATTGTTTTGACTCGTCCGGGGCGCCAGGCCCACACCGTCGGCCCAACAAAAAACAGGACTGGAATACCGGCTTTTTTGGCCACCCGCGCCAAGCGTTGGTTGAATTCCTGAAAATCAATCAGCACCAGAACATCAGGTCGGTCGGGTCCGACAATCAGTTTCTTTAAACGCCGAAAAGCCCGATAGAGGCGCGGCAGATGGCCCAAAACCTCCACCAACCCCATCACAGCCAGTTCTTCAATGGGAAAAACAATTTCACAGCCGGCCTCAGCCATACGTTTACCACCGACCCCGTAAAATTTTATGCCAGGTTCCATTTGCTGGGCCGCTTCAATAAGATGAGCACCGTGAAGATCACCGGAAGCCTCACCGGTAACGACCATGATCCTGCGTTGCTCTCCGATCGATTTATCCACGACAAAACCCTTTTGTAAAGCCCCGACCACGAAATATGAGGAGTAAATTTAGCTGAGTCTGGCCAGAACCAAGAAAAGAGGCGGGGACACTCAAAGCTGCCCCCGCCTGTTATCTTTATAAATCGGTTGCAGAAAGAAAGTTTCCTCTCTCTTTCAAAAACTGGATCATACCTCCTGGCCTCAGCAGAGGTTGGGGGCTAGATCTACCGGTCTCTCGTAACCCGTTCCTATTGCCTGCAGGAAGCGCGCAATCAGCGGGCTACGCCCCGTGTACTCTTACGAATAAAGTCTGCAAACTCATCGACTTCAGGGCAGCCCTTCAATTCGGAAGCAATTTGTTCCAAAGCCTCTTCGGTTCGTAAGCCGGAACGGAAGATCAACTTATAAGCCTGCTTGATACCGCGAATTGCTTCCTCGGAAAAACCCCGTCGTTTGAGGCCGATCTGATTAATGCCCACCGTTTTAGCGCGATCGCCTTGGGCGATAGAGAAAGGCGGCACATCCTGAGTGACCATGGAACCGCCGCTAATCATAACATGAGCGCCGATGCGGGTAAATTGGTGCACAGCACACAAACCACCGAGAATCGCAAAGTCGTCAACAGCTACATGCCCGGCAAGGGTTGCGCCGTTGGCCAAGATAACATGGTTACCCAACAGACAATCATGGGCAACGTGGGAATAAGCCATAAACAGATTGTCATTGCCAATGACCGTTTCTCCACCGCCATCGGCGGTTCCCCGGTGCAGAGTGGCGAATTCTCGTACGGTATTACGGTCGCCGATCTTTAACAGGGTCTTTTCGCCACGATATTTGAGATCCTGGGGGGGGGCCCCGATGGAAGCAAATTGGAATATCCGATTATCCCGGCCAATTTTCGTCCAGCCATCGATAACCGTATGGGGGCCGATGGTGGTGCCAGCACCGATGGTCACATGCTCGCCGATAATGGCATAGGGCCCGATTTCGACGCCCTCAGCGATCTGCGCCCCTTCATGAACTATTGCTGTTTGATGTATCATAATTCCTCAAGAATGCTCGCGCGGTGCGAAGGTGGCCTTAAGTTCTGCCTCCGCCACCAGCTTGTCCTCAACATAGGCTTTACCTTCGAAACAGTAAATGCCGCGGCGGCAGTATTTGATATCCATCTGCAGACGCAGTACATCGCCAGGCACCACCGGTTTGCGAAAACGAGCCTTATCGATTCCAACAAAGTAGGTCACCTTATCATCGACATCTTTTTCAGCCAACGCCGCCGTAACTCCGCCGACTTGGGCCAAGGCTTCGAGAATCAACACCCCCGGCATAATGGGATGGCCGGGGAAATGTCCTTGAAAAAAGGGCTCATTTATAGTCACGTTCTTGATGCCGACAGCCCTAGTTCCGACCTCCAATTCCACAATTCGATCTACCAGCAAAAACGGGTAGCGATGGGGAAGTATCTTCATTATATCCTGTACGTTGAGCTCCATGCTAGCTATCCTTCCTTGATAAGCTCTTGCAATTCTTCGACCTGGCGCTTTAACCGATTAATTTCCTTACGCATCTCTGGAAGCTTAGCGAAGGTCATTGAAGCCCGAAGCCAATCACGATGAGGAATAGCGGGCGTACCGGAAAAAACCCCGCCGTTTGGCAGGTTACCGGCAATACCGCTCTGTCCACCGACCATGGTATTGTCACCAATCTTGAGGTGCCCTGCAATACCTACCTGGCCGCCAAAGGTGCAATGTTTACCGATTTCAGTGCTGCCAGCGATGCCAGTCTGAGCGACAATAATGCTGTCTTCTCCGACTTTGACGTTGTGTCCGATCTGCACCAAGTTATCGAGTTTGCAGCCACGACCGATGCGCGTGACGCCCATGGCGGCCCGATCGAGACAGGCATTAGCGCCAATCTCGACATCATCCTCAATCACCACGATACCCACCTGAGGAATTTTAAAATAACCACCACCATCAGGAGCAAAGCCGAAGCCGTCAGATCCGATAACAGCCTTGGGCTGGACAATAACCCGCTTGCCAATGCGGCACCCTTCGCGCACGACGGTGCCGGCGTGAATCAAACAATCTTCACCCACTGTCACATTATCATATAGCAGCACACCGGGGTAGAGGGTGGTTCCAGAACCAACCGTCACACCTTTACCCACAACGCAGCCGGGATAGATGGTCACTCCGTCGGCAATTTTAGCCTCTGGGTCGACAAAAGCTCCCTCCATGATGCCCCGATATTCGGGCTTAGCAACGTGCAGAGCGGTCAATACCTTGGCAAAGGCCAAATAGGGGTTCGGGCACACCAGTAGAGACACTCCCGCCGCCTCGACCCCAGGGCTAACCATCACCGCCGAAGCCTGAGTGGTCTGCAACAAAGGCAGGTATTTAGGGTTGGCCAAGAAAGTAATCTCCCCGGGCTTGGCACCGTCGATACCAGCTACCCGATGAATCTCTACCTCCCCATCACCAACTACCGTCCCACCGATAAGTTCTGCCAATTCCTTAAGGGTTTTCACAGGCGCTCCTTATTTACCGTTGCTGGATTTGTACGCCTTGTTGTACGCGGCAATAACCTTGTCCGTCAAATCAATGGAATCGTCAGCATACAGCAGCGCGCCGTTGGAACGCTCCAGTACCAGAGTGTAGCCGTCCTTATCTCCCAGATCCTTGATTACCTTGCTCAGACCTTCGAGAATGTTGCGGCCCAGACGAGCCTCTTCTTGCTGCAACTCTTCCTGCGCGTCCTTGATAAAACGCTGAAAATCCTTGGTCTTCTGCTGATAGTCCTGCTCCTTTTCCGCCCTGGCAGTAGCGGAGAGCATCAGTTTCTTTTTTTCCAACTCCTGATTCAAGTTTTTGAGAGTCTGCTGGCGCTGCTGTGCGGTGGTCTGAAATTCTTTAACCCGCTGGCCCATGCTACCCTTTGCGGCCAGGCCTGCATCACATTCCATCAATGCCTTCTGCAGATCGACAAAAGCGACCTTCATGTCCGAGGCAAAAACTGGGGTTGCAACCATCATCAGTACTACCACTAAACCTATCCAAAGTCTTTTCATGACATACTCCTTTGTGTAGATATGTAAGATCTAAAACATTTTGCCGACAGAAAAATCAAAAACGGACTTCTCTTCAAAATCCTTGGGATCAAGATTGCGTCCCCAGGCAAAGCGCAGCGGCCCCATGGGACTGTTCCAGGCCATTCCGACGCCGGCACTGTAGCGCATATCGGTAAAAAACTCNNTTCATCTTCATCGCCTTGACCAGAGGAAAGGAAACCTCAAAGTTGAAATACGCCTCTTTATTCCCTCCATAGAAATATCTTTCGCCATCTTCTTCTATTTCGTACGGTCCGACCTCACGAGATTCAAAGCCGCGCAGGCTGTTCATACCACCAAGAAAGAAACGTTCATCAAGGGGACTGTCCTTACCTTTGATCTCCTGAATGTAGCCAACCTGACCATGGGCGGAAAAGACCAGGCCCCAAGGCAA
>LGVF01002686.1_pt1 | contig 21226 bp, 17 predicted proteins | sample 469901 | NCBI WGS metagenome assembly LGVF01 (sample SAMN03893561, study PRJNA290197) | marine sediment metagenome | material: sediment; isolation source: combined push core samples #3730, #5133, and #5579 collected at Hydrate Ridge | place: Pacific Ocean: Hydrate Ridge
CATCTTCATATATCTGTTCGACTTCAGGGAATTCATTAATATCCCGAAATAGATCTGCGATCAAGGTAAATGCTCCAGTTCCACTGACCATATATCGCCTGAATTTCCAAATGTTCATCTCCCTATCGACAAACTCCTCAAAACGCTCTCTTGCCCTTCTCTCTCCTTCAGTAAACCGGCTCTCAACTTTTCTGTTCAAACCCTCCAGTCTTCTTTCAACAACCCGTCGAGTCCTGGTGTAAATACCTTCAATGTGATCTGATACTTCCTGTCTCCTTCTCTCCTCAACTGTCATGGCCGTTTGCTGTTCAGCTTCAATTTCCCGCTGCGATCGCTCCCGGGACTGTTCCATCTCACGGACAGCTGTCGTTTCTTCACTGGCAAGGGCACCTTCCTGTTCATTCAGCAGTGCCTGTTCTTCTTCCCTGTATTCCCGGGGAGCAGTATCTGCATGTTCATGTACTGCTTCCCGGGTTTCTTGCACGGCAGTAAACCTGGGGTCATTCGCCCGGCGGAGTCTATCTTCAGTGAGATTTTCTTCCCCCAAACGGCTTTCAACCTCTTGTCGGTTCTCCTCCAGAGATATCTCTGCTTCCTCGCAAGCTTGCGGCAGCACCTCCTGAGCTCGTAAGTCTGGTGTCTGTCCAGGACCGGCTTGTTCGGGAAGTGCTTCTGGTACACGCGCCTCTCCAGGTGCTGGCTCTGTTTCCGTCGCCGATCGAATTGCACGCTGAGCTCCCTCAGCTTGCTGGTTCGCTGTTTGTAATAATCCCTCCCGTAAACCAGATGCTCCACCCCGCTCTCTGAACTCATCCATTCCACTCGGAGTGGAAGGTGTTATCTCCCGCAACCTGCGCCGAACGATTTCCAGAAAACTTTCCTGGTTAACTTCACCAGCTTCCTGTGCATCCATGGTTTTGACCTGAGCTGCCTGTCCCCTTGCTTGAGCTTCATTGGCCGGTGAGGGAGCAGCAGCAGAGGCCTCCTCTGCTGCTTGTTCAGAGGCTTGCCTTTGACTATCTGAAGAAGCAGCCGCCCCTTCCTGCTGAGTAGCCGCTTCTTCCAGACGTTCAATGACAACCTGGTGGCGTTCTTGATCTTCAGGAGCTACACCTGCGATAGCCGCAGGGCTTGCTTCACCAGCAGCTGCAGCAGTTACAGCAGTTGCATGAGCTGTTCCTTCGGTTGTCCCCGCCCGTGCATGAGGTACTTCCACTGGTGCTGAGGTAGCAGTTTCAGCGGCATGCGAGGTTCTTGAAGTTCCTTCCTCTGTTAGCACAGCAGTCGGAGTGGCTGGCATCGGCATTTGCGAACCTGGCATCGATTCACGAGGGATAGTGGTCTGTTGGGTTCTTGATAAGGGAAGTGTTTGAACAAGATCCGCATTCTCCAAAGTTTCCAATGGCTTGAGTCGGGCGATACCGCCCTGTTGTAATACATGCGTCGTCTCATGGCTCATCAAACCCAGGTTATCCTGCGACTGCCCCCGCCCGAGCCAGATGTGATTTTTATGTGTAAAAGCATGTGCTCTAAGAGCTGTACATGCCTGGTGGGATGTGCTATCAGTATGAACACGGACACCACCCAGGTCCACTCCCATGTGGGATTCCAGTGTGTGCCTTGTAGATCGATTCATCGGCTCTCCGGACCCTTTGGTCCGGATAACGTGGAACACAGGATCCATCATCGAAGCGTGGTTAGAAGAAGTAACACTCGTTTCGGATCTGGACTGCACAACCTCTTCCTTCTCCTCTCCTTCTGCCTGTCTTTGAATTAAAGGAGTGATCTGACCGGGAATGGGTTTGGTCTGAACTACTTCTTCCTCTTCTTCTTTTTCTTCTTCTTCCTCCTCTGGCTGTAGCTGCACCCGTGGCTCAGGCATCCGCATCACCGCATCTGCCATGCGGTCTGCTTCCTGCTCATACACATCACCAGGTTGCCCAATCTTAAGCTTCGCCTGAATCCATGCAACCGTCCGCTGCACATACCGGATCGGATCAGAAGAGGTGGTGCTCGTTTCACATTTGGGCTGTACCACCTCTTCCTTTTCTTCTTCCTCCTCCCCTTCAACCTGTCTTTGAATTAGAGGAGTGATCTGCTCAGCAATAGGTTTGGTCTGAACCAATTCCTCCTCCTCTTCTTTTTCTTCTTCCTCCTCTGGCTGTAGCTGCACTCGCGGCTCAGGCGCCCTCGACACCTGTTCCGCCACACGATCCGCTTCCTGCTCACACTCATCCCCGGACTGCCCGACCTCCGGTTTTGCCTGGATCCCAGCAACCACCCGCTGCACATATCGGTTGCCATGCGTTTGCTGAAGTGCCGAAATCACCGGTGCACGCTGTGCGCTATGCATGCTGCTCAAGTGTGTTGCAATGCTCTCAACCGATGGCGTGCCGCCATCACGACTTATGTTACCTATCACACCCCGCAAAGAACCTAGCTGCCGCTCAGGCACAGTTTGGACGCGATGGATACTTTCATCGCGATTGCGAGTGGATGAAATGTTCTTCTTTGCACCCACTTCTTTTGTGACAGCAACCGATTCGTTCATTTTTGTCCCTGCTTGTAATTTCCCCTGCATCAATCACTCAATTCAGATACTGACCCATAATACATTCAGTACTCAGATTCCGGGCAGATCTTCCCCATCTTCTAAAACTCCCTCTTTACCGTCTTTATCACATCCTCCGTCGTAATCGCACCAGGGAATTCGAATTCGATTGCTTTGCTTCAGACTATTCAACAATAGTAATATTCCTGGATATCGCCCAGGCATACCGTAGCCGTACAAGGCTAGTATCCATATTGCTAAATACACGTTCAATATAACGGTACATCAGATTCATCTGCTATTGTATCCTCGCAATATGTATAGACTTCTCCGATACGAACAGCCTTACTATTTAATTCCTCCCCGTCATATACAAGTGAGATCCAAACTTCTCCACCATCTACATCTATATCGACTACCTGTAATGTAAGACCTCCACCAATATCCCATGATTCTCCAACATTCAGATTCCTCGTATCATTTACATCCTGCTCAAGGATCAGATCTGCCAGCTTCCCGGGTTTACCATTTACAGCAACGCGACTTCCGACCCTGGCATAGTACCGACCGCCTTTAATCCCTTCTTCTGACTCCTGGCAATTCTTTTCGCCATCTTCACATAATCCATTCTTTACGATCTGATCTGTTACTCCCGATACATTATATTCAACATAATCAATATCTGTTCCTACGTTAATCTTTCACGATAATTTTTTCCAGATAACTGCCTGGTTTGAATGCCCACCACTGTACACAGGTGGGTAGACTGGATTTGGTCTCACTTTCACTATTATATTTTACTCCTATCTGGAAACAGCCTGTTTCAGGATTCATAACAGCCCCAAGGAGTGCTCGAGGGAATTCAAAACTCTTGAATTGTTCCATTGCTCCAATAAAAATTGTGTCATTCTCATCATGCTTAAGCCCGAGAATGATACCAATTGGTCCCTTATCAAGACCCGGATCAATCGATTCCGAGACTGCTTCTAAATCATTATTAAAAGACTCAGGAGGAAAAACTACAAGACCGGTTGAACTGTTGTTTGCTCCATCTGTTGTCAGATTAATCCTTTTTTCGATAGTATTCGGTGTAATAGTGACACTATCATCAGAAGAATAAAGGATTTTATAAATTTCATCTTTATCAAGATGTCTTATCCCCACTTTATCCGACGCTATCGTAACATCAACCTTATATGTATCCTGATAAGTAATAATGTCTATAGTACCGTCGCTGGAAGTAATATCCACATTACTTACGGGTTTATTCCAAACATTATCTACATTACCTACACTATTAATAGTTTTAAGTGCTCTATGTGGATTATCAAAATCTGACAGATGGCATCTTAACAGTTCATATAGCTGGTTATTACTGCAGACAAATCTTCTGTTTTCACCAGTTACTCCCTCGTTAATGGTAAGATTAAGATTAAGATCAATATTTACTGCAGCAAGAAATACCAATTTTTTATCAGTGTCATCACATTCCAAACATGTTTTAGAACTTTCTTCAATCCATTCTTTAATTATAGTCACAGCTTCATCTTCGTTAATCTCACCAGAAAAATCAGGACACCCGGGTAGAACAGATTCATCAGGAAGACTACTTGATGCTGTTACCTCAAAATCTTCAATTATCCTGTTCGCACAGCAGGTTTCATCACAGCTTGAAGGATTTGATGCGGCTGGGACCATCTCTGCCAGGCAGGGTTTATAGCTAAGATATAAATTCAGTGACTCTTCTAAATTTTTTGATGTGAGAATTCCTCCCGTGCTATTAACTATTTTCTTTACTGTGCCTTTCGGCACAACAATTTCATGTCCGCAGCAATCCAATGCCGCACCACCGCTATTAAATATTATTTCAACCTTACCACTGCTTGAATTAAATTTGATATTCTCATAATCAAATCCGCATATCAGTCCGTATCCATGGACCAACCTGTTGAGAAGGTGGCGTTTTTCATTGAAATAACTTTGTTCACTCTCAAAATCCATGACTGTCATCAGTTTACCGTAAAAATAATTATTTCTCTGGAACTGATGTAATTTACCATTCTTATTATCCTCTTCTGAGTTTGACATATTCATTACCTCCATAAATTCTAACTAAGTTCAGTATCAATATCTATACGTGAATGTCTCCCCACCTGTGCAGCATGCTCGAAATCATCAAGAACAGTATCTCTACCTATCACAGATGATATTCCAAGTATGAATTCAGGCTTTGTCAGAGTAGTATTAATGCCGAGATAGGTATGCATATCCAGGTAGAACCATGGTTCCATGACAGTAAGACCATAACATGTATGAGCAGGCTTCTGATCCTCAATGACCCGCTTGATCATATCAAGATTATTCTCTTTAAGGCTTGATCGTTCTAAAAATACACAAAAACCAAACCGTTCATTACCATAAAGAACATCAACCAGCGAAACTTCTATTCCACCTGAACTCTTTATCTTCGCCTCACCATGTGGAAAAAAGATTACTTCATTGCTTTTAAGTAAATCCTGGCTATGTCTGGGATTTACTTGATATTCATGATCTTTATAAAAATTCTCTACGATCAATGGCTTATGATCAGTTAGCAGTTCAATAGTATCTTCCAGCCCTTCTCTTGTCCCCCTTTTCTTATACAATGAAACCGCATGTTGGATGATCAATCTCTTTCTTTTTTCAGACCAGTTCTCATCCATAGAAAGAGCAACCCATGACCCAAGCCATGATAAAAACTCCGCAGGTGCACCGTTTGCATCAAAGAAACGCTCAATATGTTCAACAGTAACATCAATTTCATAGAATATACTCTCGAAAATAGAAAGAAAATGTTCAATAAATGACCTGCTAACAGGATCTTCCTGATACATATCCGGTAAGTGATCAAGATATGATATCCTCGGGAAATAAACCATAAAAGAGCTAACTTCCGGTNNGAGCTAACTTCCGGTGAAATTGTTTCACTGCCAGTAAGAATTATCTTAAACCACAGGTACTGACCTGAAATATCTTCTAACAAAAGAGCATCTCTTCTTTCTTCTCCCTGGAACGATGAAGTTTCTGAAATAGCAATTAACCATTCATTATCTGATTTAGCTATAATTTCACTATCTGTTAACAGTCTATCTGAAATAAGATACAGCAGTTCAATTTGAGTACCTGGTTTGAATACTCCTTCCAGCAAAGATCTATGCCATTTAGTCTTAATTACCTGACTGTCGATAGGTTTTGATATAAAGGTACCTCTAAAAACTCCATCATCATTTGAATTAAATACTTTTGTGTATGGCAGCAGTGTTAGTTGATCTCCCTTATCATTGATCACATAAAGATTACTTTCTATGTCATTGATCAACCTGTTAACTGCACCCCTGTATGACCATAAAGGAATTAGTCTGCCGTCCGGATATAATTTATAAATAGTTTTCTCCTTTAATGGCTCAACAAGACCGGATTCACCTATGAATATCTGCTTATTAATATCTACTGCAAGCCCCTTAGGTACTATACCAACAATAGGAATAGTCTGTATTAATTCTTTGTCAGGTCTGAATATATATACAGAATTATTATCAAGTACATAGATATTTCCGTCCTTATCAAGAGCAATATCAGTTGGTTGTGATAAATGATCACTACCAATCACACCTGAAATACTGCTGCTTCGATCCATGCAAAGTATCCTGTTCTTTGTCATCTCAACAGCATAGATATTCCCATCTTCATCGACAGCAAGATCGTTAATTTCACCCAAAGGTTCACTTTTGGGACCTTTAGAAAGAATCCAGCGGATCTGAAGGTTGCTTCGTGCAATAGCGACTATCCGTGCATTGCCGTTATCTGCAATATATATCGTATCTTTATCTATTGCGATGCTTGAAGGGGAATTTAATCCGGTTGAAAGAATACCGGAATTGCATCCGATCGTATTTACAGTACCAGTATCTTTCTCATAAGTAAAAACCAAATTCTTGTCTTGATCAATAAAATAAATAATGCTGCATTCATTAACAGCAATATCACTTATATTAAAATTACCATCATCAAGCACAACTTTTCCTGATTTATAAATATAACTGCTCTCAAGTTTCAGGCCATCATCCTCGATCACTATTTTTTCTACATCAAGTTTGAAGTTCTCCCAGAGGTGACGTGTATGTATCTTTTTAAAATTAATTTGTTGCATTGACTTCCCCTCCTTGTATACACTCATCCGGTTCCCTGACAATATTAATAGTATGATTGCCAGGATAGACAGTGGCTGTTTTTAAAGGCAGTACCAGATTTCCTTGTGTATCAGTGATCGAGCCTTTATCTCCTGATTGCAGGAGCCGTATTACACAATCCACACCATCGATCTCTTCTATTAAACTGTAGATCTCAGAACGAAATACGTCCCTTCCTACAGGCCAGCCTTTACCATTAACCCACCCTCTTATCGGGTTAAGGAACCTGTTAAGCTTGCTAATGACATTTTGTCTTAAAACCTCATTCGAAAAACCAGGTTTTAAAACAATAGTAACGCTAATATCTACCTTTACATATACAGGCGAAACAATATAAATATCAGTACAAAGAAGTCTGTGTCTGTCCAGATGACGGCAGATCCTATCCTTGAAAGACTCTGAAGGCTCAGGTGGGGTTTCGAAAATATCAAGTGGAGTAAAAGGTATAACTACCATAGTAACAGCACCTTCGCTGTATTTATTATCATATGGGTTATAATTCGGTACTGCCTTTGCTATAGCCACTCTCAATCCTGGTGTGTTTTTGGTAATAAATTCAAAATCTTCTGATGTGACTGCTCTATAAGGCTTTTTTAAATCTATAATGAACCTTTCAATTGCTTTTTCAACAGTCTCGGCATCTGCTCCGCCTGTTGATGGTCTAAGATTCCGTATAATACCATTGAATCCTTCGATCTCCCACTCTAATCCCTGTTTTACATTCCCATCTTCGCCATTACAGGTCCTGTACTGAATTATATTGATAATGGAATCAGCAGGAGGGATCATACCATTGAGATCATCACCGAACCCAATTGTTCCATTTTCTTCATCAAGAATAAAATGTAAATCACCAGGTTCGGAACCATCAAGATCATCAACTTGCTTCCATTCTTCTCCATTAACACAAAGTCTTACTGTCCCTTTCCTGACAGGAAAAGATCTTACATTAACATCCTGGTAAGGAAGACCGCTGCCTTTAGCCTGTTCACTGCCATCCTTAATAGTCAAGCCCTGGACTGCGGGTACGGTATTAAGTCTTATAGTCTTTATCCTTGGTGGATATTCATAACAGGATTTTTCGATTACACAGCGAATCCAGAAATATTGTGTATCATTATCATCCTTCCATACCGCAATAGTGGAAGATGTCCAGCCTTCAATCGATTCGAAGATAATCCTGCCGCTCTTGTTAAAATTATCAGTTCCATCCACAGGTGAAATGCTAACCCAGTTTGTTCCATTCTGTGAACTGGTAATCTCCCATCTAAGTCTTACATTCTCCAGTTTCTCATTTTCCGGTATGTCATACCCGTGTTTTCCAGGTTTAATAAGGTCCTTTTCATATAAATTACATGCAAAGCTTAGTGTATCAGGCCCCTTATCAAAGCCAAGATAAAGTGCGCTGTGTTTCTTTACATTTAATCCGAAAGGAGTATAGAAAAGGTCGCCATCTTCATTTGTACCGGTTCTATCAAAAACACCTGCTGTTGATTCATCAACAATTATTTTTTTAAGATTTACAGGTACTATTGTAATATCTTCATCAAGCTCAAAATAAATATTCTTACTAGATACCTCAGTAGATACTACAGTTCCTTTTGATATCGTTTTTTTAATATTTGAATGAATAGTAAGGTCTACTTTTGCTGGCATATGTGAATTTGGTTTGATTCCCAGCAATTTAAGATATTTAAGTTTATGCCTGTCAGTAAGAAGGTTAATACGGTAAATCTCAGATTCAATAAGCCAGGCAAACAGCTCAATAAATGTAATACCGGGATCACTTGCATTATGGTCAGTCCACTGAGGAGCATATAGTGGTATAAGTGATCTTGCGTCATCTACCAATTGATCAAATGACTTGTCATCCAGATCAGGTATAGGTAAAGTCAAATCGATTCCTCCTCTGGTTCCCATTGTGCAGTGATCGTGTGCTTTCCGCTGAAAGGAAGAACATATTCAGGAAGTTTTATAATGTTAGACGTATCGGTAAGTACCACTACCTTTGAGCTTCCTTCAGCCTGAAGAACTACTGTCACCTTCTTTACATAATCAACATAATTAATACGTTCAAATATTGAATATATATCAGATATACAGGGTACTGATCCGAATTCCCAGCCATTACCATCCTCACCACCAGTTAAGGGATGAAGGAATTCTACAATTTTTTTTCTGGCTTCATACTCTATAACAGGCTTGGATTCAATGGTCTTTGTTACAAGTACAGCCGAGACATCTATTTTGATATATGAAGGTGGGATTACATTTAATGTCATCACATTTGAGCACCTATCTTTCAAATATGTCTCCACCCTGCGTTTCAACTCTGATGAAGGAACAGGTTTCGACATAGTACTTTCCGGAACAATGACAACACTCACCCTGCCTGTTTGATAATTTCCTTCTACATTAAAATTAGGCAGCACTTTAACCATTGCCACTTTCATAGATGCCTCTTTTGCAAGCCACTGGAAATCTTCAAGAGCCACTGCCCTGTGTCTGTGTTTCAGTACGGTAGGTGCTCGTATTAACAGTTCATCAATCTCTTCTGTATCCGCACCCCCGTCTGAATTGACCGGATTATAAACTTTATCAACAAAAGCTATAGCACTGTGGAGTTTTGAAATTTTCAAAGATTTTAAATTTCCGGACCTTCCACCTCCTGCACTGTAAGTAGCCTTGATATTGTTTAGGCCTCTAGGCGGGATCATTCCATATGTTCCATTGCCAAACTCGACTGTTCCTGTTGTCCTGTCGATCACAAAATGCCGGTCCGTATTAACGGATTCAAACAGATCACTCACTTCAGTCCATTTGACCCAGCCATCTTTTTTATTTGAAAGTGGATCAGGCTCTTTTACATGGATCTCTATATTTATCACTGGCATATTCAGCAAATTGAATACCTGGTTTGGTTCACCACTACTTGATCCGGTTATTTCATTGGTGATCGTCCTGGACTGATAAGCCCATGTGGAATTAAGATAAAAGCCTATTGCCTTCGGTGGTAGTTTTCTTGTATCATCATTGGTAAAACTTATATTATAAATTTCAAAGTGTTTTTCACATTCTTTTAATGAAGATACTTCGGGATTAATATCAGCCACTTGTATGCGATGCGAGAAAAGATATTTCATTCTTGCCAGTCGATCAGGTATTATAAAAAAATCCTCTGTTATTACTGCTCGAATCCAGTAAACATTATTTTTTGAGTCAAACAGTTTTACATCTTTCATTTTTTTGGAAATACTAAATTGTATCATTTCACTTTTTGTAAGTCCTCTTGTTTCATCCTGTATTTCCAGTTCTACCCATCCATCATTATCCTTATATTGCCAGTGTATCCTCGGCAGGAAGTCCTCAGGATACTCAAATAATTCATCAATATTAATAAAAAGACTGATAGGGCCTTCTTTAAGCTCTTTATCAAATCCGAGATAAAGTGTGGGATATTGATCCAAAAGAGGAATGAACGGCTTGAAACTCTTATTATTTTTAAGTTCATCCAGACAATTTCTGATAACCAGATTGTTCCTGGCAAGAATATATCCGGGTTGTTCTCCTTTTTCCCCTGGTTTTATTTCATAAGCTATTTTAAGATTTTTTATTATTGGCGGACAGAATTTACCCGGTTCGACCTGATTATTACCTGTCAATCTATATTCTTTTCCATAATCACCTCCGACAAGGCGAATACGTATCCAGCAATTTTTTTTCCCATTGACTTTAACAGGTATTACTTCAGGTATATCTGAAATGGTCACAACAGCTTGTTTTTCTGTTACAGATCCACCGGTATTGTTACATTTAATGTCTTCAGATAAATTCTTTGAATATTCGGTAAATATTGCAAATTTTTCCAGGCTGCTCCAGCCTTCACCATCCCAGTATTCCCATGAAAGCTGAGGTTTGTTTAGCTGAGGGGTTTTTGAATAATTAATACTATTATCCTGGCTGGGTCTACCTGGCAGAAGATTAAATTGCAGACGAACTGTATATCCCTTTTTTGAAAAAGCATCTTCACATCCTATATAAAATGTATCATAGATATGTGGTTTTTTTCCAAATGGATAACACATTCCGGGATTTACAGGAACATCATTATAATATATAAGATCAGGATCAATACCTGTTGGATCATTTGATTGTGTATTTCCTGTTTTATCAAAAAATGTTTTCTTTGCTGCTTCAATTATATTCGAAGCCCTAATATTACTGCAATCAAGTTTTGCAGCCAGTTCATCTTGAGTAAGTGTTAGCAATTCATCTACAGTATTAATTATTTCAGGACTATTACTTTTTGTTAGCCTTTTATAAAACACATCTCCAATACCCTGGACTTTTTTTATTGAAACAACTTCAATTACAGCAGGAGAGATTGAAATTAATAAGCTTGATATCTTTATTTCTTTTACTTTATTAATTTTGGATACAATTACCCGGCATCTTATCCATCTGTTCTTGATCTCATTTAATGTTATTTTATCAATCGATTCCTGGTTAGCCTTGGTGATCATAAGCTTTGAACCATCTGATTCCACTTTTTGAAATTGATGCCATTCTACCTTTGTTACTTCCTTACCATTCTTCTTTTCTGTAACCTCAACACTATATTCCCATTTGACATATTTATTCATTGTTGTGAGATGATCTGCAAGATTATTTTCCAGCCCTCCCATATCAATAGAAATTATACCTGATTTAATATTGAACAGATTTTCATCACCAATATAGAAAATATGCTCCTGGATATTTTTTTCATTAAAAAGGTTTGCCGGACCCGCACCATCTATTGAAATAGAATGATTCGAAATATGATCACTATTCGGTATTACACTAAATATGTGTGTTAATTTTGATGGCGTAGCAATAATATTTTTTTCAGTCTCAAATAATATCGGATCTCCATCAGGTCCTTTAGCTGATGCCTGACTTAAAGCAGGTATAAGTATATTTTCAGATGCACCCTTGCTCAGTTTAAAAGTAAGTGGTACTCTTGCAGATTGAGCAGATAGAAGCGGGAAATTTAATGTGTCAAGAAATGAAATAAAATGTTTTTGAGGTACTTCATTCAATCTGTTGATCATTATCTCAGACATATGAGAGAATATCTTTGAAAGAGCTAGTCCGAAATCTTTTTCACCCTCAGCCTTCCACTGAGGAGTATAGAACGGAGCTTTTCTTTTTATTTCCTGCAGAATTACATCACGTGTCATGCGATTTATCTTTGGTACTGTCATTGATATCACTGCCCCTCTTTCAAATAAAACGGATAAACAAGATTGAACTGGGTATTGGTGGCCCGGACCTGGTAATCAATATTTATCAATAGCTTGCCTTCTGAGTGATATTTCGGATCAGCCTTTACTTCCAGCACCTCAATGCGTGGTTCCCATTTTATTAATGCTTCTCTAACCGTATTTTCTATAAGATGTAGATTAACGGTATTCATATCAGTGAAAACATATTTATTTATTCCACACGCAAAATCAGGACGCATTAAACGTTCGCCTTTAGCTGTTTGTAATATGATCAAAATAGCTTCTTTAATATCCTCTTCATGTTCGGATACGGCAATCTTCCCATCATTATCTATATTAACAGGATATTTCCATCCAATTCCAAGAAAGTCTTTACTCATATATAATACTCCTTTATCCCTATCCGAATTTATCCTATTATTACCGTAGGACAGCCAATAACAATCGAATTAGGAGGGCCTGCTTCGACTATTACATCTCCCTGACGTGCAGCAGGAAGGTTGTTAATAAGTACTGTAGTATTTCCTACTGCCACGACACCTCCTACATGTGGAACAAGTACGGCTACCAGGGGACATGCATGATAATCCGCTACTGCCCGCCATGCAGGCAGACCTCCTATAAGTACATCAGTACTTCCGGGACCAGGGGCAAGAGGGGTCCCGTGACTTGTCATATCTCCTAATCTGGCTGCAGGCGGCATCTATCATCACTCTCCATTATCATTTAATTGATCTTTACAGGCATTCCCTGGATAGTCAAAACAGCACTGGACTTTAAAGTAAGAGAAGATGTTCCTTCTATCTCGACAATATTTGCTTTGATAGTTAGCTGCATAGCACTTTCCATATTTATGGAATTCTGTACAGAATCAATAGTAATCTTATTATTACCTGTCTTATCAACAATTTCGATCTTTTCCTGGCCAGTAGAATCATCCAGTACTATTTGATGACCTGAATTAGTATTAATTTCAATTTTTTCCTGACCCGTCTGACTATCATCATTGAATATGATCTCATGACCGCTTCGTGATTTGATCTTCCGTATATTGTTATTACCATCACTATTTATTTCAGGCGGCCTGTCAGTGCCGTTCCATAGCGCACCTATGATATAAGGATGGTTTATATCTCCCTGCTCAAATGTCACCAGTACTTCATCATCTACTTCAGGATAGAAGACAATACCCCTTTCATTACCTGCCATTAAACTTGCCACTCTGGCCCAGTAACTTTCACCTTCTTCTCCTCTCCAGGGAAAATTTACTTTAACTCTGCCATTACCATCCGGATCCTGGTTGTTGGTTACTATACCAACTACTACACCAGCTATCCGGTTGTCATTCTGTTGGTCCAATATATTATCCAGGCTCATTACAAACTCCTTCTAACATCAAGTGATGTCTGATAACCGCTATCTCCTATGACATGTCTTGCTTTTGTTATGTAATAAGTACCGCTAAACCTATTACCCACTTTATTAATATTTACCGTCATCCCGGGTTTTAGTTGCGGGTCTCCGATACATTCAAGACTGCCTTCAATAAAACCCCTGTTTCTCCTTCGTAATTCTGATATTGCAAGGGTTCTTGCTTCTTCCCTGGACCGTACAACTCTTCCTTCCAGCCGCACTTCTATTCTGCTATTCTGGGATTGCTCTGCAATATTGTCAAGATCAGGGATTCCAACACTGCTTTGAATATCACTGATCGCAACTGTTTCTGATATACTTTCCCTATCATTTTCATTCCATGCTGTGACACGTACTTCATTAACAAGATTGGCTGTGGTCATTCGGGGATTAAAACTGATAAAGTTCTTCCTGAATTCAAAAGTAATTTTTCCATCCTCATTGTCCTTTGGTTCCCTGAAATAAACAGTCTTATCACTGATGAAAAATTCATACCCTATTTCATTTGAAAGTCTTTTTAAGAAGGCGAAATCTTTTTCATTGCTGTTTCGTTCAATCCTCTCATGAGTTATTCTTGTTGTTTCTATACCATCACATGTCAGACTATTATTTCTGGCGATCTCCTGCGCTACATTTGAATATGTCATATTATCATAACCCAACTCACCCTCTATCTTTTGCAGATCATGTGACAGGTCATACCCTTCCAGGTTAAGGGTAGGGATACCAGTGGAAAGAAAACTAGGAGATAGAGCTTTAATTCTCCCTCTTATTAGTCCTAATTTCCCAGGGGATGAGGCATATCCGAAATAAATAATTACTTCAGTACCGGGTGTGATGCTTTCATTATCAAGCCATTTAAATTCCTGTGTGTTATAATCAAGTGATTCATTCAAGGAAATCCTGAACATTGATGGGTTTTCCAGATCTTCATTGATCTCAATACCTGTTATACTGTCCCTGGAAAGTTTTACACCTGTTTCTACTAACTTGACAATAAAAACAGGTGCGTAGATATCAGTACCTGATATTAAAGCAGCCATATATCACTCCACAGGCGGAATAATCAATTCAGTGCCTGGTTGAAGATACCTTGGATTATTGAGTTTATTCTTCTCGGCAATAGGCCGCCAGATCAATGGATCTCCGTATTCTTTATACGCGATCGCCCACAGACTGTCACCTTGTTTGGTAATATAGATCTTTGTTTTATCAGGTGATTGAAGTGACCTCTCGCGGCTGTTGAGTTCCATCTTGAACTCTTTAAGTGTAACATTGATCCTGGCCCGTACCGGTATACCGGAAGAGTCAAACATGGTAAATCTTTTAGTCACCCGCTCCATTACACAGATAAAAGGTTCTGCTGACGGGATGCCCCATATAAACATTAACTGGGGAGGAGCATGGATCTCAGGATCAATGTTCATAAGATCAGTAAGTTGATCAGTATAAACTCTGACATCATCCCCTTCTTCATAGGTATCATAAAAAACCTCAAGGGTGATACTGCCTGCATTTCCCCTTATATATTGCAAATATGGAGATTCAAGTCCAGGTACAGCGATCTCGGTAAAAGTATTTCCCTTTTCCATGGAATATTCAGTAGGGAAATAGAGAATAACTATTTTCTTACCTCTTTGCTTACCATTAAGAATTTCAATAAACCCTTTTTTAGGTTTCATTTAAAAAATCCCTCTCCTTTCACTTTCGATCTTTATTTTTCTATCTATCATTTGAAAAACCTGATCCGAGACCCGGTTCATATCTATGTACTGCTCGGGGTAATTATCATTTGGAGAATATACAGGCATTGTTTTTTCTGCAACTGTCTTTTGTATTTCTACCAGGCTTTTCTTTATTTGGTTTACTTCATATTGTATATCCTGCGAACTGTGGAATACGAAATCTTTATTTTTGGCAGTTAAGAATACCTGATGGTGCCCGGGGAATAAAATATTATAATCAGGCTGTTTATTGTGTCCTGTATAAAAAAATATCTTATTCTTATTGAATAGAACCTTATTATCTGATAACATTTTTTTTTTTGATAATAAGATAGTTAATTCATTTTCAAATGAAAAGTGATTCTCATTCATAGTAGAAAGATATGATCCGACGTTGTTTTTAATATTGATATAATTCCTCTGGATATAATGCATGATTTTCATTACATTATGCAATTGCTGGTTTACCACTGCTTTATATGAGAATTTATCGAGTGTTTGAGAATTGAATAAAGCCACTTTATTAAAATACAGGTTCGATCCTGCAAATGAAGCATTATATGATACTTTATTAATCCCTTCTTCATGTATGCCGGATTGGAATATACCGGATATACCTGTAGTATTATGTAATAATAACTGTTTAAAATGATTTATCTTATCAGGTTCTTTTAATACAATCCAGGGTCTTAAGGCAGATTTGATTATTTTCAAATATCTATTTAAATAAAATCCAGGCAGTATATTCAGATTATTATTTTGAAAAAGAACATTCCCGTGACTTTTATAAAATATTAATATTGGAAATTTATGGATTTTCCCAATATTTGCCCTGTATTTATCAATTATTTTTTTATGAAAACGTATATCTGAAACAGCAATTTGTTTTGTTGTTGCATTCATTTATTTAACCTTTTTGAATCCCGTGATGTGCAAGTTCTATAGACTCGAAAGCTACCGTATTGCTGTCGGCCCGAAGTTCAGGTCCAGTCCATTTCACAGGATATGCGTCAATAAAATTCCAACGCCACTTATCATCACCAGTAACATCCATCAGGATGATAGCGCCGCTTTTTCGTTTGAACTTTCCATTAACTACATCCTGATACCAGTTCCACATCTCATCTTTATCTGTGATACCCCTTTTAAGAATGATATGCTGGTATTTGGTCCTTTTAGGCAGTAGATGTACAAAATCATTAACACCACCCTCTTCATAGAGTTCAGTTTCAGTTTCCATACTAAGACCTGTTACTTCGGATGCCTGCGCAGATACTATTCCTTCGATCTCTATCCTGAATTCAAAGGACATAAATGGATATACCTTACCGGCTGTCGTCATCGGTTATCTCCGTTTCTTCTTATTCGATCTCAAGGATACTTCTTTGTGTCTTTTCACTTAACTGTTGATTGATCTTTGAGATCTCTTCAACCCACTTTTGCCGTTCTTTATGTTCCATATTCATGATCTCATCAAAAGACCAGTGAAAATGATATGCAATAAAAGCTACCTCCTCATACAGTTTTTCGAGGGGGTAGCGTATCATTCCCCCTGCGGCTCTACCTCAAAATCGAATTTGTGTTCGCATACGGGACATTTAACTGTTATCACGCTGGTCCCATTCTCATTGATCCTTCCATAGAATTCCTGTAGATATGCCAGATCAGAAGAAAACAGGTTCTCTATAGTTTTTGTGTTTATTGTCTGTAGATCTCCCAGCTTAGTAATTACCCTTGAAAGCAGTATTATACTCAGGTAAGCAGGATTTGACTGTACCCTGGGATCTTTCATGGGTAATATCTCATCACCTGCCGTAGAAAGCCGCATTATGCCTCTCTGATAGAGATTTCCTTCTTCATCCACATATCCTCTGGGTAGAACAAACTCAAATTCTGTCTCAAATGTCAAAGAACTATCACCTCAAATTCATGAAACACGTTTAAAACCTTCATGAACGATCTCAAGAGTGTCAATAGCCACTTCATTTCCTTTAGCACTGAAATCTGCGGGATCATATTTAGTGGGCCAGGCTCTGGCAATATCCCAGCGGGCTTTATCACTACCAGCCTCATCGATCAGGATAATGGACATATTCTTTCTTGCTCCTTCTGCACCGGTATCTATGATCTGCTGCCTCCAGTTATAGAGCTCCATTGAATCGGTAATACCCCATTTCAGTGTAATGTTCCCGTATTTGGTTAACCCTGATAGTTTTCGAAATGTCAGTGGTTCGTCTCCTTCTCTATACTCTACAGGGTCTGTAGTAGTATCTCCAAAACTGCATTCATTAAAACCCGACTGGGTAATTCCATCAATTTCAACACGGAATCTGAATTGTCTATACGGATCAGGTCTTGCCATATATTTTCCTCCTTATATTTTCTAGTATATCTTATAGTAAACGCTAACGGTTTACTCGATCTATTCAGTTACTTCAGACCCTCCGGTCCATTGTGCTATGCGGAATATTACAAATTCTGCTGGCTTTACAGGAGATATTCCAATTACGCAAATCAACTTGCCATTATCAATGTCGTCCTGGGTCATGGTGGTTCTGTCACATTTTACAAAGAATGCCTCTTCTGCTTTAGTACCCATAAGTGCTCCATCTCTCCATACCCTGGTTAAAAATTGAGTAATGGTTGCCCTTACTCTTGCCCAGAGTTTTTCATCGTTGGGTTCAAAGACTACCCACTGCGTACCTTCTTCTATAGATTCCTCTATATAGAGGAACAGACGGCGGACATTTATATATTTCCAGAGAGTATTGCTTGTAGTAGTGCGTGCACCCCACACCCTGATCCCTCTACCAGGGAAAGCACGGATAAGGTTCACACCCATGGGGTTGAGAATATCCTGCTCGCCTGTATTAAGTATGTATTTAAGGTCAACAACACCTCGTACAACTTCATTAGCTGGTGCCTTATGGACACCTCGTGTCTGGTCGCTGCGTGAATATATTCCTATAACCGGTCCGGATGGTGGAATGAATATTTCTCGCTTTTCAAGCGGGTCATAGATCTTTACCCATGGATGGTAAATTGCAGCGTAAGAGCTGTCAAAGATCCTGCGGTGTCCCTGTACTTTTGAAGTGCTCTGGTAATTTTCAGGCACATCCAGGACTGCAAATCGGTCTTTAAGATTCTCACAATGAGCAATCAGATCCAACTGCACATTGGCATCTATTACACCTGGTGCGGAAATGATGCTTACTTCATCAATGTCATTAAAGGCCTTTATCCCGGATCGTTTACCAGGACCATTATCTGTTCCCATGAAGTCTCCGGAATTAATTCCTGAGACTGTGCCGTCATTACCATTGGATAATGAAATACTAAGTTTGGCATTTATTATTGTATCATTGGTAGGCATATCAAAAGGATCAGTACGTGTAAAATTTCCAGGAGCTGCATAAGGAGATTTCAGATCCACAAAATTGGAATTGCCGTTCACTACCTTCATGAAATAATTTGGTGTATCAGGGTTCATGGAAAGGTAGTTGAAAATCTCTGTCTGGTCTTTATAGTTAATTTGAAGTGCAAATTCACAGGTTGATAAGGTGCGATCAGGATCTGCAGTATCATCCACTACAGCACCATCTTCTGATAGATGACTTGATAGAGTGATAAAATCATCCTGCAAAGCTGTTACTCGAAGGTATTCTTTTTCTGTACCGTTATCGAATACCACAATAGCACCGCGGTAAAAACCGTTCTTGTTTTTAATACGGTATTGATCTGAAGTAGTCGCATCTCCTATGACTTCAATTATCTGCGTTCTGGCCTGGGAAGCAGGAATAGCCCTTATATAGATATTTTCACCCCAATCCCCTTTGCTGGTAGCATGGATATCAAGGGTAGCACTTGCACCTGTTATCGAGGTTACTGTTATACTTGTGGAATCCTTTGGATAGTCGTTACCAAGACCTTCTACTAAAGTGATTGTGTTCTCGGACGAATTATATGATGAAATAGGCAGATCGGTTTCTGAATGTTCCAGTCTGATCGTACTCTTTGTGTCAATCCCGTGAAGTGAATCAACACTTAATACTGTATCACCTGTACTTCGATCTTCCGTAAGCTGTATACGAACGCCTGTGTTTACAGATTCATTTTTTGCTTTTACTGCGTCAGAAGGTGCCACTCGCATGACGTAACACCTACTGCCGCCATTAATGAAAAAGCTATCAACAGCATATGGCAGGAAACGGCAATTTCCATAACTCTCGGGTAGATAATTCCCAAATTTTCTTTTAAAATCCGAAAAGCTTGTAACCAGTTCGGGCAGTCCTTCAGTAAGTCCCTTTTTAGTGACTCCAATAAATCCTGCTGTACTTGTACTCACTCCTTCGATCGGCCTTGCACCGATCTCAAATTCTTCTATATATACACCTGGTGAAAGATACTCCGGCATAAAAAAACCTCCATATTTATTTTATTTTTATTTCTTTATTACATATCACGGGAAGGAAATGGATTGTAAAGAGACCCCTTTTCCTTCTTCGATAATGACAGTAACAGTTTTAGTATTTCCATTATTTTTAATTTCAATGGTAATGCTTTCTGTTTTATTTCCCTGTAAATATAAGGCAAATTCTCCGTTGTTATCTGTCAGGGTTTGTACACCCTTTTCTACGGCCTTTACCTGAGCATTTACCACAGGATTAGCATTTGACACAACCAATCCTCTAACAAGGGTTGCATTATTGCGAAACGGATAGGCAGGTATAGGTATAACAGAGATCTCAATTACAGGGTTTTTAGGATCAGGGACTGATGATAGATCAATCTGTCTTTCTTCAGAAAAATATAGATCTGATTCAATACTGACAGTATAATTCCCATCTTCCAGATTAGTAAAGAAAAAATATCCACTTAGATTCCTTACTGATTTTATATTTCCCTCTTTAATATTTACCCTAATGTGTCCAATCGGTCCTTTTTTAGTATAATCATCAATGATCCATACTGCCAGAGAAAGATTCCCGGATATGACATCTCCCGTATATGCAGTATATTTATCAGTCATATAAGGCATAATAACAGTCATTAAAAAATCCTTCTTATTTTTTTATAATATGAGAATAAATTTTTTCTTGCAATACTACTCTCTGCGTACTCATCATACGAGTAGAATCTATCATTACAGGGGTTACCAGATAACAGACAGAAGGCCTGAAAGGTTTATCTTGGAAGGTATTCCATATCTTGGTAATATCATCAAGGCTTAGATGACTCATAGTTATATGCATCTCATCATAATTTTCACTTAGACTTCCTTTCAATGCAGTACCTGCTATAATGGCGTTTTCATAAAGTATTCGAATAGCTCTGCCAAGTATGCTGTGTTCCTCTTTTGTCCTTTCAGTTAAATCAAGAATTCCTGAGGAAGGATAGGATGTGAGCATGTAGAATAAATCAAGGGTTATTGGCGGATAATTAAATGTTGTAGGATCAAGTATCTGCAATTCCTGATTTCTCATATGAACATTTTCACTGACCTGGTACAGGAACAGTGACAGGCGTATAGTATCATTAGCCTGTATTTCCCCAGGGGAAACCAATGCTATGGAATCATCTGGGATCAGGTTCTCCATATTACCTCTTAACAGGTCTATTAGGGTCTCACCAACATCTGCTATTGCTGTATAATCTGACATGAATATCCTCGATAAATTATTTCACAAATTTATAATATTCTCTAAAATCTCCGGAAGTACAAAGTTTTCCCATCTTTTGAAACTCACGTTTTGTTGCTTTGATTATATGTTCCATAGTAATAATGTCTGACTTCCCTGCAGATAGAAAAGCAGCAGAAAGTGCAATATTTTTTATATTCCCACCCGTGATCTTGAAATTAGCCATGAAGTTGAAATCCACTGCCTCATCAACAAGTGTTTCTTCTGGAAATATATTTGTCCATATTTTTTGTCTTAGTTTTTCATCAGGGAAAGGAAATTCTATTGTAATGTGTAATCGTCGCAGAAAGGCATCATCTATGTTCTTTTTATAATTGGTTGCCATTATTACGATCCCTTCATG
>LGVF01047556.1_pt2 | contig 21203 bp, 17 predicted proteins | sample 469901 | NCBI WGS metagenome assembly LGVF01 (sample SAMN03893561, study PRJNA290197) | marine sediment metagenome | material: sediment; isolation source: combined push core samples #3730, #5133, and #5579 collected at Hydrate Ridge | place: Pacific Ocean: Hydrate Ridge
TCATAAAATTCTTCTAAGAAAACTTCAGCTAAAGCACCACCAAGTTCTGGATCAGATCCAGTACCAAATTCATCTATAAGAAATAAAGTATCATCATTTACATTCCTCAAAAAGTGATTCATGTTTTTTAATCGATAAGAATAAGTACTAAGATGATTTTCAATAGATTGATTATCGCCTATATCAGTTAATATTTTATCGAAAAAACACATTGATGATCGTTCATGTACAGGAACCAAAATTCCACTTTGTAACATAATTTGCACAAGTCCCAAAGTTTTAAGAGTAATACTTTTACCTCCGGCATTTGGTCCTGAAATAACTATTATTCTTTGTTCCTTATTTAGTGAGAAGCTCTGAGGTACAGTTTTTTGATTCTCAATCAGATTGTTTCTATACAAAATAGGATGATATGCATCTATCAATTCCATTTTTTTATTGTTATTAATACTAGGTAAGCAAGCATTAATTTCATTTGCATACTTCGATTTTGCTCTTATTATATCTAGGTCTGTTAATAAAACCTGATAATTTTTGAATAGTTCTTTGTGTGGTCTTAGTAAGTCTGTAAGAAGTTTTAAAATACGTACTATTTCCTGCCTTTCTTCATATTCTAGTGAAGCAAGTTCACGTGTTAGGGTAAGAACCCTTTCAGGTTCAATAAAAACAATACTACCAGTACGAGATGATCCCATCATATTACCATTAACTTTTTTTCTGAAAGAAGCGGTTACGGCAAGTACACGTTTATTTTCTATTACTGATTCTCTTATGTCATCTAAATATCCAGCTTGTGAATATTTAGCAAGTGCTTTCTGAAAATTTTGATTTATTCCTTTTCGCACTTCGTTCATCTCTTTACGAATTGATCGTAAAGTTGTTGTAGCATTATCTTTTAATTCTCCAAATCTATTGAAAACAGTGTATACAGCTTCGCTAATATCTTTTGTGAAATATACATTTTCAGTTTTCAATTTTAGATTAGGGTAGTATTCATCAAATTTCTCAAAGAATTTTATTAACTCATTAACTGATTCTGATATTGATGCTAAATTCAAATATGACTTTTCTTCTAGAAAAGTATTTTCTATAGAAAGGAGTTTTATCTCTTTTGAAATTTCTTCAAAATCGTGATTGGGAATTCTATTTTCGTTGTTATATGATGAAAGGTACTCGTCAGTTTGTTTTAATTCTTTTATAAGTAATTCTTCATCATTAAAAGGCTTTATGTTTTTAGATTCCTCTTTACCTAGTTCTGAATTACAAAGTGTAGAGATGTAATTGTTTACTTGATCAAACTCTAAATCCTTTAATATTTTTGGTGATATTTTATTCATTGTCTTTTTATAGCTACTAGCTGTTGGTTTTTATCCTTTAGCTTTTTTATGGTACAAATTTACTCGAATACTTTTAATGCAAAAGAAATAATTTTTGATAGTTGATTAAGTTAATATAGATTTAGTATAATTGCATTCTAAATATTAAAAAAAAACTCAGTTCGATGAGGAAATAATGTTTTTTAGATTAATGATAACCTATTAATCTTATAATCTCTCGTTGAACTCACAATAATTAAGCTACAAATAATTATGATGTATCCGGAATATTACAACAAAGTAAAAACTATAACAATGTTTGATCCACTTTCTGAAGTATTGGGAAGCTTTAATAAAGGTATTATAACATTCAATTATCTTCAAATAGTACAATCGGCTGGCCATAGTTGTCCAACAGTAGGAGGAGCATATTTAATGACGTATAAAGCCCTAGAAGCATTATATGGTAAAGAAATGCCAGTAAGAGGAAATATTAAAGTTGAATTTAAGGAAAATATAAAAGAAGGAGTTGCTGGTGTTATAGCAAATGTTATATCTAATATAACAGGAGCCACAATGATAACAGGTTTTAAAGGGTTAAATGGTAAATATGTAAGGCACGGTTTAATGGATTTTGATAGTAATATTAATTCAAGTGCTAGATTTACAAGAATGGATAATAATAAATCGGTTGATGTATTTTATTACCCTTCAAGTATTCCTGCTAGTCCAAATATGCAGCCATTAATGCAGAAAGTATTGATGGGTACTGCTGGAGAAGAAGAAAAAAAAGAATTTGGTGAGTTATGGCAACAAAGGGTTAAAGCTATTATTGTTGATAATTGTAATAACGAGAATGTTGTTAGAGTAGTTGAGCTTTAGTTCATAGTTTATTGATGGATGATAATTGGACATTGTTAATTATTAGTTGCGTGAAGGATAGAACGGTTACCCCACAGTGTAGCGTAGCGAAACGAGGAGTAGAAGTGAAAGCCTGACACTATAGGGACACGCCCAAATTATTGAAAAAATATGCCAAAACTTTGATATTTAGTTTGTAATTTTGCACGTTGAATTTTAAGAATTAAAAGATAGTTATGTCTAAAACTAAATATGTATTTGTAACTGGTGGTGTTACTTCTTCTTTAGGGAAAGGTATTATTTCGGCTTCGTTAGCCAATTTGCTTCAGGCTAGAGGTTACAGGGTTACTATTCAGAAACTCGATCCATATATTAATATTGATCCGGGAACGTTGAATCCTTACGAACATGGAGAGTGTTATGTAACTGACGATGGTGCTGAAACGGATTTAGATTTAGGGCATTACGAAAGATTTTTGAATCACCCAACTTCGCAAGCTAATAACGTAACTACTGGTAGGATCTATCAGTCGGTTATTGATAAGGAAAGAAAAGGTGAATTTTTAGGTAAAACAGTTCAGATTATACCTCATATTACAAATGAGATAAAAAATCGTGTTCGTATATTAGGCAATACTGGCGATTGGGATATAGTTATTACCGAAATAGGTGGTACTGTTGGCGATATTGAGTCGCTGCCTTATGTTGAATCTGTACGTCAGATGCTTTGGGAAGAGGGTAAAGAAAACGCAATGGTTGTTCATCTTACTTTGCTACCTTACCTTGCTACTACAGGTGAGTTGAAGACAAAGCCTACCCAGCATTCGGTAAAAACATTGATGACTAGTGGTGTGCAACCAGATGTATTAGTTTGTAGATCGGAGCATGATATTCCAGAAGGTGTAAAGGATAAATTAGCATTATTTTGCAATGTTAGAAAAGATGCAGTTATTGAAGCATTAGATGCATCAACAATTTATGATGTTCCTAATTTAATGTTGGCTGAAAAACTTGATGAAGTTGTATTAGATCATTTACAATTGGATCATAAAAACGCTCCAGATTTAACTGAGTGGAATGTTTTTGTTGATCATTTCAAAAATCCTAAGCACGAAATAGAAATTGGCTTAGTTGGTAAATATGTTGAATTACATGATTCATATAAATCAATTACCGAAGCATTTATTCATGCAGGTGCTTCAAACGAAACAAAAGTTAAGGTACGTTGGATACATTCTGGTAGCTTAACAAAAGATAATATTGAGAAAAAATTAGGTGGATTAGATGGAATTTTAGTTGCACCAGGTTTTGGAGAAAGAGGTATTGAGGGTAAAATTATTGCTGTAGAATATGCACGTATAAATAAGGTTCCTTTCTTCGGAATTTGTTTGGGTATGCAAATGGCAGTAATTGAGTTTGGTAGGAATGTGTTAGGATATGAAACTGCACAAACAACTGAAATAGATAAAGGTACTTCTTGCCCAGTAATCAACCTTATGGATGAGCAGAAGAATATAACTGATATGGGTGGTACTATGAGATTAGGAGCATGGAAATGTGAATTAGTTGAAGGTACTATTGCAGCTGATGTTTATGAAGATAAACTTATTTCTGAACGTCACCGTCACCGTTATGAGTTTAATAACGAGTATAAAAAAGAATACGAAGATGCTGGAATGAAAGCATCTGGATTTAATCCTGATACAGGTTTGGTTGAAATAGTTGAAATTCCAGATCATCCTTGGTTTGTAGGAGTTCAGTTTCACCCTGAATATAAAAGTACAGTGATGCGTCCGCATCCACTATTTGTAAACTTTGTTAAGGCAAGTTTAGAACATTCATTAAAATAGAAAAAACTAAATGCAACAGAAAAAGAATTTTGATGTTAATTCCCTTATAGGTTTTGTACTGATGGGAGCAATCCTTATGTACTTTATGTATATACAGGAACCTGTAGAGAAAGAGCAACAAGAAACAACAAATACGGAACAGGTAGAAAAGCCTGCTGTTAGCGAAGCAGAAATTAATCAACCAAATATAGTTTTAGATTCAACTAAGCTTGATGAAAGTTTGAAGTTGAAATACGGAGAGTTTTATTATTCTGCGTCTTTGCCTAGTGCAAATGATGATGATGTAACTGTATTAGATAATGGAGTTCTGAAACTTACATTTTCAAATAAGGGAGGTCAAATAGTAGAGGCTCATTTGAAGGATTATAAGACTTCTGACATGGAAGCCCTTTATCTTATTAATAATGATAATGGTAGTTTTGGATTAGAATTTAGTACTCAAAACAATAGGATTTTCAATACTAAAGATTTGTATTTTGCACCAACTTTGACAAATGATGGTGAGAATCAAGTCTTATCAATGCGATCTAAAGTGTCAGAAAATCAGTATATAGAGTATGTTTATACTCTAAAAGCTGATGATTATATGCTAGACTTTAATATACGTACTGTAGGTCTTGAAAATATAATTGATGCTAATAAGAAAGTTGCTATTGATTGGAAATTAAATGCCAATCGTACTGAAAAGAGTTTCAAGAACGAAAATATTTACACTACTCTTGATTATGAATATGAAGGTGGAAAAACTGATTATTTAAGTGCTGGAGGTAGTAGTGAAGAAATTGAAAAAGATGTTTCATGGGTTGCATTTAAGCAGCAATTTTTCTCAATGGTATTACTTACCAATAATAATTTTGAAACTGCATCATTAAAATCAAATACGTTCGAAGAGTTTACTGATGAGGTAAACCATATTCAGAATAATTTCACTAAATCATTCGAAGCTAATATTCCGTTAAAAGTTGTAAACGGTTCTATTAACTACGATATGAACATGTACATTGGACCTAATCAGTTTAAAACTCTTAATTCATATAATAGAAATTTAGATGAACTTATTCCACTTGGATGGGGTATTTTTGGATGGGTAAACCGTTTCTTTGTAATACCTTTATTTAACTTTTTAGAAGGATTTGGATTTAGCTATGGTTTAATTATTTTCATAATTACTTTAATTGTAAAACTTATTCTTTCGCCAGTTACTTATAAGAATTTCTTATCGAGTGCAAAAATGCGAGTAATACGCCCTGAGATTGACGCATTGAACGAAAAGAATAAAGATGCTGATGCGGCTAAGAAGCAGCAAGATACAATGGCATTATATAAGCAAGTAGGAGTAAATCCTATGGCAGGTTGTTTACCTGCATTGTTACAGATGCCAATTTTATTTGCAATGTTCCGTTTCTTTCCATCTGCAATAGAGTTGAGGCAAGAATCTTTCTTATGGGCTACAGATTTATCTGCATTTGATTCTATAATGCAATTACCATTCTATATTCCATTTTATGGAGATCATATTTCATTATTTACATTATTGATGGCTGCTGCATTAATGGCTTATACAATGATGTCGGGTGCTGGAATGAATCAACCTACTCAGCCAGGTATGCCTAACATGAAATACATGATGTATTTGATGCCTGTTATGATGATATTTTGGTTTAATAGCTATGCTTCTGGATTGAGTTATTATTATTTCTTATCAAATTTTATATCAATAATTCAGATATTTATTATCAAGAAATATATTATTGATGAAGATAAGATTCACTCTCAAATGCAGGAGAATAAAAAGAAGCCTGCAAAAGCAAAATCAAAATGGAGTCAGAAAATGAGTGATATGATGGCAGATGCTCAAAAGCAACAAGCTAAAAAAAAGAAATAATTTAATGTAAGTATCTAGCTTACAAATGTAATGGATTACTAAGACCGAGTTTAAACTCGGTCTTTTTTTTTGTCAATTTTGGTATTATTAAAAAATTATCTTTATTTTTAACGTATAAACTAAAATTATATATTATGAAGAAAATTATACTTCTTGCAATAATGTTTGTTGCATACAATGTTGCAGATGCACAAATTTCGTTTGGAATTAAAGGCGGTTTAAATTATAACTATGCAAGTATATCAGGCGTAGATGATTTGGCAGTTGATAATAAAGTTGGATATAATGTAGGTGGATTTTTAAGGGTTAAAATCCCTATATTAGGACTATATGTTCAAGGAGAGCCTACTTATACTAGATTAAATGCTGAGATAACTGATAGAACTGGTAATAATGGAACTACTAATTTGGGTTCTAATAGATTTGATTTACCTGTTTTGGCAGGAATTAAATTAGCTATTTTTAGAATATATGTTGGTCCTGTTATGTCTTGGAACCTTGGCTCGAGTGTAGATTGGCAAGATGTAGATATTGTTGTTAATGATGCTATGAGCGTTGGTGGGCAAATTGGAGCAGGTGTTGAATTTGGAAAATTAATGCTTGACGTTAGATATGAAACAGGAATAAGTCATGAACTTGCTGTTGCTGGAATTGATAATTCTAGTTTTGATAGTAGGGGTTCTCAACTAATTTTAGGATTAGCTTTTAAATTCTAGATAAGAATATATTAAGTTAAAATAATCTAAGTAGGATAAGAAAATGAGTACTTTATCAAGTCTAAGTTTTGATAAATTATAAAATGAAGTATATAAAACATGTGCTAGGGTCTATGCTCTAGATGTTTACAAGGCCGGATATTTATTCGGCCTTTTTTTTTGTTTTAAGAGCTTGGTGTGTAGATTTTTCTATTTTTAACTAACAAAAAAATAGATATTATTATGAAGAAAATTTTACTTATTGCAATAATGTTTGTTACATATAATGTAGCCGATGCACAAATTGCTTATGGAATTAAAGGTGGATTGAACTACAATTTAGCCGATATTTCTGGAACTTCAGATTTAAAAGTAGATAATAAAGCTGGGTTTCATGTTGGAGGTTTTTTAAGAGTTAAAATTCCTATAGTTGGACTGTATGTACAAGCAGAGCCAACTTATACTAAATTAAATACAGAACTTACTTCTGCAATTAGTGGAGAAGCTACAAACTTAGGAACTAATAGATTTGATTTACCAGTATTACTAGGATGGAAAATGCTTGGTATGTTAAGAATTTATGGAGGTCCAGTATTATCATGGAATCTTGGGAGTAAAGTAGATCAGAGTGATATTGATTTAGTAACTGAAGATAATTATAGTATGGGTGGTCAATTTGGGGTAGGAGTAGAGTTAGGCTCAATTATGCTTGATGCTCGTTATGAAGCCGGAATTAGTCATGCAATGAAAATGACAGGTACTGATACTGGTGATGTTAATTTTGATAACCGCGGGTCTCAAATTATATTAGGAGTAGCTTATAAATTCTAGAAATAGAATTCAACATATTAAATAGAAAAAGGAGCGATATATCGCTCCTTTTTTATTTTTAAAATACTTAAATTATTACTATTTAAAATTTTAAGTGTTTTTCAATATTATTGATTTTTCGTTGTAATTCTTTTACAGTGAAAATTAAATGATCATGCGAGTTATTATTTTCTTGGAATGTTGTACTAATATAGCTTTCAAATTTCCATATTTCTTGAATGTCTGAAATCTTAATATCAAAAGGTTCATATACAGGATTGTTAGAGCATAATTGAAAACTTTTTAATTCTGGGTCATTGTTGAATAACTGTTTGAATATAACCCCTTTAGATTCGCTTACTACAATGTAGAATTCACCATCTTCAATATTACTCCAATTAGTGAAATATTCACCAACAATGTATGAGCCTTTTATGGCAGGTGCCATTGAATCATCTATTACAGGGAATGCTCTATATTTTTTATTATCAGATAAAAATGGCAATTTCATTAAAGGTAAATCTTTAATAAAATCAGGATCATTTAAGTTAGAATTATAAACACCAATGGCTTGTATTGGTACTAACTCAGCATTTGATTCAGTATTGTCAGTAGTTGAAGTTACTAGTGTTCTTAATTGATTACCATGTATATCGTAGTTTCCATTTTGTTCCATATTGGAAATACTCTTACTAGGAATTTTAGATAAATCTTTTTTTAGAATTACATCAATAGATATATTATAAAAAACAGATAATTTTATTAAAACATCGTACGGAGCCTGAGCTGTTGAATTTTCGTAACCACTTAATGATGATCGCGTTAATTGTAAGTCTTTGGCTACAGCGTCTTGTGATAAGAGTTTTCTTTTTCTTAATAGTTTAATGTTATTCGCAAAGTAAGACATTGTTGGACTATATTAAAATATACGGTAAAAATTACACCTCCTAATATAATAAAAATATCGGCAATAAAACTCTTAATTATAACTTTTGTTTAAAATATTGTCGCGAATAAGTTTTTGGATTTATACACCATTAAATAATATTTCATAATCATTTGTTATTTTTGGGTGTACCAGTATAAAATTGTAGCTATAGCCATGCATTTCACATGCTCCACATCCTTGTGGAATAATAATATAATCAATTTTTTTAGAAAGCGAATCAGCAACAACGTTTCTGTTAAAGTTTATTGTGCAGCCTGTAGCATCAGCAAATTGTCCTAATAATGTATACTCATTAAAATCAATACTAGGATATGAACAACTATCTTCACTAATTCGGTTGTCATTTATTATTTGTTGTAATGATATATATTCTGTAGAGTCTTGAACAATAAATGTTTTTTCTTGCAAAGAGTAAATACATGTTCCAAAATCAATACTTCCAGCAATTAGACCTTTGTCCTCATTTTTACTTGGACAATCATCTTCATTGTTACTCTTGTTGCATGAAAAAACAAAAGTGATTATGAAAAGTATTGATATTAGTTTTTTCATATTATACTTAATTAAAAGGTAAGAAATACATCAATGTATAATTAAATACCCATGATTTATTATTTTTATTATCTCCAAAACCTGGAATGTATAAATTGTCAAAATTTTCTAACCTGGTATCGTGAACTAAGAAATTTACTCCAACAGCTGCTCCTAAGTAAAAGTTGCGAAGTACTTCCACTTTAAGCCCAAGTCTTAAATTTAACCAGTGAGCATAAGCTTGTTGAGTAGAAACATGTCCAATGTATGCATCATCATTCCAGTAGCCATTCTGTATTCTATATTCATCAACAGTTTGAGTAAATTTTGACATTCCATATCTTACTCCAAAAGCCATTAAATCATTTCTTCCAGGAGTATATCCAAGCATGTCGTAATCACCGCCAAAGGTGAAGAAAGAGCCATCAGATGTAAAATTTAAATTTTCTGATTTGTAAAGTTGTTTTTCATACCCAAATTCTCCAGAAACAAAATATTTTTTATAAACTCTTGCATCAAAATTACCTTTAAATAAAGTTTTATTTCCATCTAAAAGCATAGAAATAGGACCACCAATATCAATACCTATGCGTAATCCAAACTTATAAGGAATTGTATCGCTTGCAACAATAGGCTTATTTTTTACTTCTTTATCTTCTAATTTTTCTTCTTGAGCCAAAACAACAGTACTAGCAATAGTTAAGATAAAAGAAAATAAGAATCTATTTATTACGTATTTTGATATGTTGTTCAGTATCATATTCTATAGTTTGAGAAAGTAAGATTATAGTATCAATTTTATTAGTAGAATAGTATTTAATATCTACGTCATAAAATGTAGATTTATATCCACAATTTTCGTTTACAAAGCTTTGTTTTCTTAAATAATTTATTTTTAAAGTATCATAAATATCACCTTCAAATTTAAAAATGAATTTAGCAGAATCTCTGTTAACATCAAATATTAAGGAAATAAGTTTGTCGCTATTAACTTGAGAGATATTAGGATATAAAAATTCTGTTTCTGGAGTAGTTCCAATAATGTCTTTGCCATCTCTATTCCCATATATTTTTAAATCTTTTGGGGGAGTAACATTTACTTCATTTCCTAGATTATCATCTGCTGAAAATCCAACCATTAATTTAGGTGTAACTGGTTCAGTACATATGCCTGTAGATTCACATCCACTTATAATAGTGATTAATCCTAAAAGAAATATTGTACTTAATTTTCTTGTCATGCTCAAATGTAAAAAAAATAGGTTATAAAATGGTTGTTTATTTATGCTTACTTTTTTTTGTTACAAGTTACTAGATATCAACATCCAGTAACTTGTAACAATATAAATTATCTTTTTTCTAATAAAACTACATTTTCAACATGATGTGTTTGTGGAAACATATCAACAGGTTGAATTTTAGTAACCTTATACATTTCGTTCATCAGTGCTAAGTCTCTTGCTTGAGTTGCCGAATTACAACTTACATAAACTATTTTTGGAGCTGATATCTCAAGTAATTTTTTTATTACATTTTTGTGCATACCATCACGAGGAGGGTCAGTGATAATAATATCAGGAATTCCATTTTGTTTGATGAATTCATCGTTAAAAACATCTTTCATATCACCTGCATAGAAAACAGCATTATCGATACCGTTGTTTTTAGCATTTATTTTAGCATCTTTTATTGCATCAGGAACTGCCTCAACACCTATTACTTTTTTAGCCTTTTTAGCTACAAATTGAGCTATAGTACCTGTCCCTGTATATAAATCATATACTAGCTCATCTCCTTGTAAATCTGCAAAATCTCTTGCAATTTTATAAAGTTCGTAAGCTTGTTTTGAATTTGTTTGATAAAATGACTTTGGGCCAATTTTGAATTTCAGCCCTTCCATTTCTTCAAATATATGATCTTCTCCTTTAAATAATATAATGTCTAAATCGTACATTGAATCATTTCCTTTTGAATTGATAGTGTACATTAATGATGTTATATTTGGAAACTTATCACTTAAATGATTTAAGATAGCTTCTCTTTTTTCTACATCTTCTTTTGCAAACTGAATAACAACCATAATATCGCCAGTAGTAGACGTTCTTACCATCATTGTTCTTAGGAAACCTGTTTGTTGGTATGGGTTAAAGAATTCGTAGTTATTATCTTCAGCATATTTTTTTGCTTCAAGTCTAATATCGTTTGATGGATTTTCTTGAAGGTAACAGTTTTTTACGTCTAAAATCTTATCCCAACGCCCAGGTATGTGAAATCCACAAGCATTTCTATCTGTAATTTCTTTTCCATCTTCCATTTCTTCAACTGTAATCCATCTTGTATCAGAGAAAGAAAATTCCATTTTGTTTCTGTAGAAATATTGTTCTGCTGAACCGGATATTGGAGTTATTTCGGGTAACTCAATATGTCCAATTCTTGTTAGATTATTTACAACTTCATTTTGTTTATATTCAAGTTGATATTTATAATCCATATTTTGCCATTTACATCCACCACATGTTCCAAAATGTTCGCATTTTGGTTCTGTACGTTTATCAGAATAAGTATGAATTGCAACTGGTGTAGCTTCATAATAGGCTTTACGCTTTTTTGTAACTCTAGCATCAATTATGTCCCCAGGTATAGCACCAGTAACAAAAACTACACGTCCATCTTCTGCATGACCTACAGCTTTACCTTTAGCTCCGGCATCAGTTAGTGTAATATTTTCTAATATCTGATTTTTATCTCTTCTTCTTCCCATCTTATTTTCAATTTATAATTAACAATTTATAATTATCAATTATTCTTATACTTCTTTTAAAACTTTGGCTTTTATTACCATTAATTCATTTTCGGCTAATAGAACCAACTCTTCTTCTCTTTCGTCTAAACCTTTAAGTGCTTTCCAATATACATTAGCTGATGTTATATCTTTTTTAGTAGTAAAATATAAACACATTATTGCGTAATAATTTACAACTTCTAATATGTGAAATTCTTTTCTATCAGGTAATAAGCTCTTCAAATCAAAATTATTGTTAAAAATATCAGGCACTTTTTCTGATTTTCTTTTTTGTAACATTGTTTGTGCATATGATATTTGTCCAAATAAATAATCAGGAAAACGTTTGTAGCCTAATTCAGTCCATTCATCTGCTTTATCAAGATTATTTAATTTGATATTAGCATTAGTTAAGTAGCTATATAATTGTGGGTTATTAGAGTTTAAAGCTAATTCTCCTTCAAGTATATCAATATGTTTTTGATTTGGATTTTCTAATATTTCAAGAAAAATCTCTTTTATTCTATTTTCATCCTCTTTTGATGAGAAAAAATTATTTTCATAAATAGGTGATTTTGAAATATTTAGATTATCAATATTAACAAGATCAATATTTATGTTATCATCAATTTTGTCATTTGTAAAATGAGAATCATACATGAAATCTATAACCTGTAATGTCGTTTTTTCTGAAATTTGTATTTTTCCATCTTCAAAATCCTGCCAGTCATTTTCAGTCCAATTATCTATATTTTCTTTATCTAAAACATCCAAAGGTTTTGCAAAATCCGGTAGATCAAAGGCATTTTGATTATCATGATTATGTTCATGTTCATGATGGTGATTTTCGTGATGTTCATGATGATGGTGTTCATCTTTTTCAAGATCTTCAATATGAACAACTTTGAAATTGTTTTTCCCTATGTTTTTTTCCAAACTTGAGATAAGCTTTTTCTTGTCATCATCGATTGTTACAATTACTAATGGCATATTATCTTCACCAAACTCAATATCAACCTTATTGTCAATTATATAATCTTTTGGTTCTAATACAAATTGTGTAAGAGCAAAATCAGAATGTGGTTTTAATTTAAACTTGGAAGAAAATTCCTCAGCACCATAAATTATTTGATGAACCAATTCGTAAGAACATTCAGTTAAGCTTTGTTCTTTTATATAATAATTAATTACATCTTGATATTTATCGCCTTCAATATTAAATTCAAAGAATGTATTAATAATTCCTTGTGCTAATAAATCAACCTGAAAAAGGGCATGAGTTACATTTGAGTTTTTATGTTGTCTAGAGACTATTATAGTTGCTAAACCAGCACTTTTCCAGTTTTCACTGATATAGCACGTTTTAATACTCAAAGTTCTAGCTCTAGTTTTTATATATTTTTCGGGACTTAATGCGTTGCTCTTTTTATTTTTTTTCACTTGTCAATAATTTGTATTTAATGCCAGCCTTGTTAAGCTGTAAGCATGGTGGTATAAGCTTAAAATAAATATCCACTTGCGTGAGGAACTATTTTATGATGATAGTTTTATCTAATAATACTATCAATTTTATCTGAATAAATTTTCGGCAAAATTACAAAAAAATCAAGCTAAATTGCTTTAATATTTTGCAATTAATACAATTGTTGTATGAATACAATATATATATTTTCATTAAAGTCTTTAATTCAATAAACATTACTCTAATTCTCATTTAATAATGAATATTTCCACAATACTTGTGGTACCATAATTTACACTCTGTAAAATCAGATTAAACTTAATCAAGTATTTTCTTGATTAACTTGTACTTCAGAAATATTATTTATCATGATATAAATACTTGGTAATGATTACATTAGTGTAACTGTTTTTAACCAATTAAATTCTTTGTTATGATAGCTTATATATGGATAGTAGTTTCGTTAATAGTTGGTTTTGTTGTTGGTTGGCTAGGTCGTAGTGCAAAAAAATGTGTTGCTGATGAAGCTGTGGAAAGTTTACAGTTTAAACTAAAATCTATGCATCAAGAATTAGATGCATGTAGAGCAAAATGTGGAGAGCTTCAGCAAAAAGCTAGTTGATACAATATAAAGGGAACCTTTCCTCTAAAACACTTATCTTTTTACCTTAATTTTTAGGAAGTTTTACCCAACAAATGGTACAAGAGGTTTTGCAGAATAACTTATGGATAATTTTATTTATTAATATCCTCCTAAGTTTTGAGTAATTAGTACATAATATTGTTTGTATTGACCTTTTCCTTTGGTGTAAAAAACTACTCCTATCCCGGTTTCTTGTAAATTGGGGTTTAGGATATTTTTTCTATGCCCTTCAGAATTCATCCATCCTTTGACGACTTTTTTTGCAAAACTATTATAAGAATGGTTGGTTATTTCTATACCTTTATTATAGTATTTTACACCATCCTTTGACTGCTTTATATCAATTCTTTTACCACTTTCTGAGTTAAGAAGAGGAATATTTGCAATATTCTCTGCAATAAAAGGATAATTTCCATTAAACTTCAAAATTCTTTTTAATGGGGTAGAGTAGTCTTTATCAAATTTATTACTGTGACTGAAGAATTTATGTTCATTCATTTGCTCTGAATGAAAAAGTGCAGCATTTTCTAGCTCTTTGCTATATAGAAATTTAGCTTGATTATTTTTTTCTCTTGAAATATTTAATTCAATAAAAATACTTTGAGCAAATTTATTAATATTTGGATTTTTCCCATCAATTAGTTGTTCATTAATATTTGAAATATTTTGTTGTGCAAATCCAAATATCGTAAAACATAGTAATGTAAAAATCAAGATATTTAACTTCATTCTATGGCTTTTATTTTTTTCAAATCTGGTTTTGTCCTTATTACTTCAGCTTTTATTTGATTATTTATGGTGTTATTTGGAATATTATTTTTAATATCTTCTATTATTTCAGAACTATCATTTATTGGACCTATTTCAGTTTCCTTATTTACCTGCAATGGACTATCAGAAAAAATATCTTCCTTTTTATAAAAACGTTCATCTTCTCGCCAAATAAAACCTTTTAGTTTCCTAGCATTTTCTGGTATCTTTGAATTAGGAGAAAGTTCAGCCTCAGGCTCTCTAATAAACGAGATTTCATTTATTTCATTATCTTTAAGTCTTATTAACATTGAGCTGCTAACGGCTTTGTTAATTCCTATAAGTTCATTTTTCTCATTACGTGCATAATATATGGTTTCACTGTTTCCAACTACATTTATTATATCTAATTCATTATTTTTAAACTTACCATATATATTTTTTCCTTTAATTTGATTATAGTTTATTATAGTGTCGTTAGAAATAATAAATCCATTATTAATAAGTTTTAAAGAGTCTAATTTTTGTGTTTCAGGATTACTTGTTACAATTATTGTATCAGATGTAAGTTGATTTACACCTGACCATAGAATTGGACTATCTATCATTTTCATTTCACCAAGGCTTTCATTGTAGCTCAATGAATCACATTTTCCTTGCATATCCTTCTTAAATATTTTGACACCATGAAAAACTCTCATTATTCTATTTTTAGAATATGGTATTAGCGTCATCATAAGTGTATCTCCATGAATAAACAAGGAGTCATTTTCCATTACGTTTATTGCTACAGCTCTTTCAGTTACAAAAGTTGAATCTTTTTTTTCGAAATATTCAGCATATTCACCTTTTATTATTAAATCTTTTGTTGTGTCGTTTACAACTATGTTATTTGTGGCTGAGCCAAAGCCTGTATTTCTGTCGTAATATAAAGAGTCTCCTCTTAGAGTCTGTGCACCATAATTTATATAGGAGTTTTTCTTAAAATATGAATTTTCATTTCGTGTGTCATAAAAACCATTTTCGCAATAGATAAAATTATCTTCACTTGTTATTGTAGAAGGTCCGTAAAAGTATACTGTTTTTGGAGTAGTATAATATATCAGGTGATCTGATTTCATTATATATTTATCATTGGTAACAGTAACATCACTTGTAAAAATAAACTTTTTTTCTGTAGTATAATATGTTCCTTTTATTGATGTAAGTACATTTGCACTATCTTTAATCTCTCCAAAAGCAGGATAATATGCTATTTGTTTATTTCTGTCAAAATGAACTGTATCACTTTTCAACTCCATTTTAGAATCAATAAGTATTACATCACCATAGGCAAAAGATAATTTTGTATTACCATCATATTCTAAATAATTAGAATACATATGTAATGTATCTGCTTGGTTAATTTCAACATTTCCGAAAGCTCTCATCACGTTTTTACCTTGAAAAAAAACAGCACTATCACATGATAAAATTGTTCCCTCATGTTCAAATTCAACATGGCCTATCATCATTTGAGCCTCAGCATCAATTTTAGAGTCAAATTTATGAACATCAGCATGACGATATTTAATTTTTTGTGGCTTCTTCTGAGCTTCAACTGTTGTAATAAACAAAAAGCTTATAATGAATAAAATGTACTTCAAAATGTAAATCTCTTTTGTTAATTTTATATTTATCCCAAATAATATATTATTGTATCTATAGAATAAATATGCCGCATCTAAATAATGAACTGCTTATTTAGATAACGATTGCGTTAATTGACTTCATGCAAATTTATAACAATTATCGTAATTATTAAGCATAAAAAAAGGGAGCTTAATGCTCCCTTAATAAAATGTATTTAAGTATTACATATAAATAGTTTGAGTCCTATCCGGACCAACCGAAACTACTTCTACCTTAATACCTGTTTCTTTCTCAATAAACTCTATATAATTATTCAGATTATCAGGGAATTCTTCAGCAGATTTAACTTTAGTCAAATCCTTTTTCCATCCTGGTACTTCTGTATAAACTGGTTTAATATTTTTTTCTTCAATGTTGTATGGGAAGAAATCTATTTTTTCACCCATATATTCGTAATGTGTACAAACTTTTAATGTTTCAAAGCCACTTAAAACGTCAGCTTTCATCATATAAAGTTTTGAAACTCCATTAATATCACAAGCATATTTCAGAGCAACTAAATCTAACCAACCTGTACGACGGGCTCTACCAGTTGTTGAACCAAATTCGTTTCCTACTTTAGCCAATTGGGCTCCATCTTCATCAAATAGTTCGGTAGGGAAAGGGCCACTACCAACTCTTGTAATGTAAGCTTTAAATATACCAATAACATCACCAATAGAACGTGGCGAAATACCAAGTCCAGTACAAGCACCTGCAGCAGTTGTAGTTGATGAAGTTACAAATGGATATGTTCCAAAATCAACATCAAGCAATGTTCCTTGAGCACCTTCAGCTAATATTGTTTTGTTAGCTTTTTTTGCATCACTGAAATATTTTTCGCTATCAATAAATTTTAATTTTTTTAATGAATCTATGGCTTTAAAAAACTCTGTTTCAAGTTCTTCAAGATCAAATTGAATTTCAACGTTATAGTTTTCTAACATTTCAAGATGTTTACTTCTCAAAGCGTTATATCTATCCATAAAATCATTTAATTCAATATCACCTATTCTAAGACCATTTCTACCAGTTTTGTCCATATATGTTGGACCAATACCTTTTAGAGTAGAACCAATTTTGGCTTTACCTTTGGCAGTTTCAGAAGCTGCATCTAATAACCTATGTGTAGGTAAAATTAAATGTGCTTTTCTTGAGATAAATAGTTTCTTAGTAAAATCAATATTGAAACCAGATAGTTCTTCAATTTCTTTTTGGAAAATAACAGGATCAATAACGACTCCATTTCCAATGATGTTTTCTGAGTTTTCATGAAAAATACCTGATGGTATTGTATGAAGAACATGTTTTATTCCGTCAAATTCAAGAGTATGACCAGCATTTGGACCACCTTGAAAACGTGCAATAATGTCATAATCAGATGTTAATACATCTACAATCTTTCCTTTACCTTCATCGCCCCATTGAAGGCCTAGCAATAAATCAACTGTCATTTTAGTATATTAAATAATGATGTGTTACTAATCTTTGTTCTTTTCTCCATAAAAGTATAGAGAATGACTTTGTATTTTAACACCGAAGTTTTCTTCGATACCTTTTTTTATAGATTCTATTCTGGGATCACAAAATTCAATAACTTCACCGGTATCTGTTATAATTAGATGATCGTGTTGTTTATCGAAATATGATTTTTCGTAAAATGATTGGTTATGTCCAAATTGATGTTTTCTAACCAAATTACATTCAAGCAATAAATCAATGGTATTATACAAAGTAGCTCTACTTACTCTGTAATTTTTGTTTTTCATCTTGATATACAATGATTCGATGTCAAAATGGCCATCGTTAGCGTATATTTCCTGAAGTATAGCAAATCGTTCAGGTGTTTTTCTATGTCCTTTAGTTTCAAGGAATTTAGTAAAAACTTGTTTTACTATAACTTGACTTTTTTCGTCCATTTTACTTGATTTAATGCAAATGCTAAATAACCAATTTATATTTAGATTACCTAAAAATATATACAAACTTTAATAGATGTTTTTTTTAAATTATGTAACTAGTTTATATGTTGTTTTATACAGATTACAATTTTATTGTCATAATTTTATTAAATTGTTTACTTTTAATTATTACATTTGGTATCGCAAAGTGTATTACGTACACTTTGGCTTTGAAATTTTATATAACAACAACTAATACTTTTTCAATAAGACGATATTGATATTGAATTTATCATAAATAATACCCTTAGGGATTAATGATTTTTGTTTTTGATATCACCACTTTATTGTAAAGAAACAAATTATAACAAATGAAACTTACACTGAAAATAAGTTATCAGACTCATTGGGGTCAAAGAATTTTTGTGAGTGGAAATACTCCTGAACTTGGTAATAATAACAAGGATAAGGCAGTTGAAATGTCTTATTTTAATGGAGAACAATGGGAATTGGCTCTAAATATTAAATCAAATAAAAAATTCAACCTCGAATATCTTTACTTTGTAAAAGATGAATCGGGTAGAATAATTGAAGAGTGGGGTGATGTAAGGATAATTGAAGTTTCTCCTACATGGAGTAAATCTTTAATAATTCAAGATCAATGGAAAGCTGTTAATAATCCTCAGAATGCTTTTTCCACATCACCATTTACAGAAGTGTTTTTTAAAGATAAATCTGTAAAAGGAAAAAAAACAACGTTAAAGAAAACAATCAGTCATATTTTTAATGTCAAAATTCCTTTTGATACTTTAGGTATGTCAGTTTGTATATTAGGAGGATCTAAAGAGTTAGGAAATTGGGATTGGTCAAAAGCTATTGTACTTAAGCAGAACTTAAATTTTGGATATAGTACTGAGTTAGATTTGTTGAATATTGTTTTTCCTTTAGAATATAAATATGGTTTATATGACAACGATACAAAACAGGTTGTAGAGCTTGAATCTGGATCGAATAGAAAACTTATTTATGCAGCTAAGAATAAAGAAGAGAAAACCATTATAAATGATGATAATTTTGTTAGAGAGTTTGGACAATGGAAAGGCGCTGGTGTAGCAATTCCAGTTTTTTCTTTACGAAGCAAAACATCATTAGGAGTAGGGGAGTTTAATGATTTGAAATTATTAGTTGATTGGGCTGTTAAAACCGATATGAAATTGATTCAGATTCTACCAATTAACGATACAATAGCTACTCATACTTGGGTTGACTCTTATCCATATGCAGCTATATCGGTATTTGCATTACACCCTATTTATTTGAATTTAGAAAAAGCAGGTAAACTTTCTTCAAAACTTACTCAAAGTATTATTTCTGATTTACGTGATGAATTGAATGCAAGTTCAACAATTGATTACGAGAAAGTAATGAACACTAAACTTCGATATATAAAACAGATATATACCGAAAGTAGAGAATCATTGAAGACGGATAAACAATTTAAAACATTCGTTGTTGAAAATGCTGAATGGTTAAAGCCTTATGCTGCATTTAGCTTTTTAAGAGATTTATACGAAACTGTTGATTTTTCTAAATGGGGTAAATATGCTGAATTTAGCGAAAAAGTTTCTGATGAAATTAATGATGAAACATCTTCGCATTTTGCCGATGTTGAGCTTCATTACTTTACACAATATCATTTGCATTTACAGCTTTTAGAAGCAAGTAAATATGCACGTGAAAAAGGAATTATTCTTAAAGGAGATATTCCTATTGGTATTTATCGCAACAGTGTTGATGCTTGGACTGAACCACACTTGTATAATATGGAAATGCAAGCTGGCGCACCACCAGATGATTTTGCTGTGAAAGGTCAAAACTGGGGCTTCCCAACTTATAACTGGGATGAAATGTCTAAAGATGGTTATGCATGGTGGACCAATCGTTTACAAAAATTATCAGCTTATTTCGATACTTTCCGTATTGATCATATTTTAGGATTTTTCCGTATATGGCAAATACCTATGCATGCTGTTGAAGGAATACTTGGATATTTTAATCCTGCATTACCAATTAAGAAAGAAGAGTTTGGAGAGAAAGGATTGAGTTTTGATTCTGATAGATACTGTAAACCTTACATAAGGGAGCATGTTTTAATAAATATTTTTGGCGATAAAATAGATTATATCAAAAGGACTTTCCTTGTAGATAAAGGTTACGGTGTGTATAATATGAAAGATGAATTTGCTACACAGCGTCAGGTAGAAAAATATTTTAAAGTTGATGAAAGTACAACTTTAGAAGAAAGAGCTGAAATTGATACAATCAAAAAAGGGCTATATGATTTGATAGCTGATATAATGTTTATTGAAATTGAAGGTGAAAACGGTATGGAATATCATCCTCGCCACACACTTCAATACACAAACTCGTTTAAGGAGCTTGATGATTATAGTAAAGGCATAGTAGATAGTATTTACAATGATTATTTCTATAACCGCCAAGAAGAGTTTTGGAAAGATAGAGCAATGGAAAAATTGCCATCTATAAAAAATGCAACAAATATGCTTATTTGTGGCGAAGATTTAGGAATGGTTCCTGCTGTAGTGCCTGGTGTGATGGACGAATTAGGAATACTTAGTTTGGAAGTTCAAAGAATGCCAAAAGATACCGGTATTGAATTTTTTCATCCTGCAAATGCTCCATATTTATCTGTTGTAACTTCGTCAAGTCACGATATGTCAACTATTAGAGGTTGGTGGGAAGAAGACTATGAAAGGTCGCAAAGATTCTTTAATAATATTTTAGGTCATCAAGGACTGGCACCATTTTATGCTGATTCGTGGTTGGTTCGTGAAGTTGTAAATCAACATATGTATAGCCCTGCAATGTGGTCTATATTACCAATGCAAGATTTTGTAGGTATAGATGACAAATTGAGATTGGATGATGCAAAAGTAGAACAAATAAATATTCCGGCTATAATTCCACATTATTGGCGTTATAGATTCCATATTGATATGGAAGATTTATTGAAAGAAGATGATTTCAATAATAACATTAAAGAAATGGTTAAGAAGTCTGGAAGGTAAAAAATATA
>LGVF01009886.1_pt1 | contig 21161 bp, 19 predicted proteins | sample 469901 | NCBI WGS metagenome assembly LGVF01 (sample SAMN03893561, study PRJNA290197) | marine sediment metagenome | material: sediment; isolation source: combined push core samples #3730, #5133, and #5579 collected at Hydrate Ridge | place: Pacific Ocean: Hydrate Ridge
GAGGAGACGGGCATCGACCTGATCCAGATGCGCAATCTGTGTATCGATCCGGAACTCTATTGGAGTAGCCTGGGCGCCAGCGGCCAGGGAATGGGAATGGCTGAAATGCTGGCCCGGGTCAAAACCCGCATCCCCCGTCTGCAATATGGCTATTTCAACCGCACTCGGGATAACTTTCACCCGCCCGGCTTCGAGAGCGACTGGCCTCTGGCCCCTTAAGTCGTTTTGACACTGGAATATTATGCGTTTTTATAGGCCGAAATCTTTTCTGGTGTTGGTGCTCATCGGTTTTGCCGTGGTGGCTCTGCCGCTGCTGCTGGCCCTGGTTAACGCCGAACTCTTCATGGCTCGATTGGCAGAGCGTAGCAGCCAGGCCATTCATCGTTCGGTGGCGGTTATTCAGAACAGTCGTAGCCTGCTGGATGAGCTGCTTTTTCTGGAGCGTCGGGCCCGTCAGTACCAGGTGCTCGGTGACCCCGAGCTGCTGCAGGATATTACCGAAAAACACCGCCAATTTGGCCAGACCATCGACCAGCTGTTGAGCCTGGCACAGGAAGAAGCCCAAAAGAAACGGCTTCTAGTGCTTAAATCCGAAGAAAAGGCTTTGTATCAGCTCTGGCTCAGCGGCTCGCCCGATGATTCGGCTGCCGGCAAGTCTCTGGTCGAACGATTTGCCCTGCTCACCAGTCGGGCTCAGCTGATTTATGAAGAAAGCCAGGAGCTGATCGTAAAGGAAGCCAACGCCATGCAGCAAGCGACTCACCAGGCTCGCAAGGTTCTGGCCTGGTTGCCGCTGGCTCTGGTCCTGGTGACAGCCCTGATTATGGCCCTGTTCGCGGCTTTGATCGCTAAGCCGATTCGGCAGATCGCTCAGTGTATCAATCGGCTCGGCGAGGGGGATTACCAGAAACCTATTCGCGTCGGCGGTCCGCGGGATTTGGAATTTCTTGGTTGTCGCCTCGATTGGCTGCGGGTGCGCCTCGGGGAGGTGGAGAAGGACAAAAGCAAGTTTGTGGCCCATGTCTCCCATGAGTTGAAGACCCCCCTATCCTCCATCCGCGAAGGCTCGGAACTCCTTGCTGAAGAGGCCGTCGGGCCCCTTAGCGAACAGCAGCGGGAGGTGGTCGGTATTTTGCGCCGGAACGGTCTGCAGCTACAGAAGCTCATCGATAATTTGTTGGGCTACAGCAGGGCGCAGGCCAATATGCTGCCCTATCGCCGTAGCCAGTTCGATCTTGGTCATTTGGTGGAGGTTGCGTTGGTCGATCACCGCGCCATGGTCATGAAAAAAGAGCTGCAGCTGAAACTCGATCTGTCAGTTCAGCGTATCTGGGGCGATTCGGAACGATTGGGAATCGTCATAGATAATCTGCTGTCCAATGCCGTAAAATTTACCCCCCCTGGCGGTGATATCCTGGTGCGAGTCGTCGATCAGGGCGATCAGGTCCTGCTCGAAGTGTGCGACAGCGGCCCGGGGATTCCTGAGGCGGAGCGGAAGAAGATCTATCACCCCTTTTATCAGGGGGATACGCCCTATGTTGGGCCGGTTAAAGGGACGGGACTCGGCTTGTCTATCGTTAAGGAATGCGTTCGGGATCACGGCGGCCACCTTGAACAGACCAGCAGTTCACTGGGCGGCGCCTGCTTTCAAATTTTATTGCCGCGAGGGGAAAGAGAGAACAGACCATGATACGGTATCTAAGGAAGGTCACAGTTCTGCTGATGTTCGGCCTCGGATTGCTGTTGAGCGGTTGTGCCGGGCTGGGGAATTGGGTGGACTCGACCTGGTCGGCCAACATCGGCTGCAATGCCTCGCAGGTGGTCAGCGATAGCCGCCAGATCGCAATTTTGCCGGAGGCTGAGCAGCGCCGCCAGGTGCGTCGGTTGCAGGCCGCTTACGATAAGTCCGCTGGGGAACGGGAGCGATTCTTGCTAGCCTGTCTTGCGGTGCATCCGAAGAGTCGCTACCAAAACCACAGCAAGGCTTTGCGCCTGTTGCAGGGCTACCGGAATAGTGCAGAACCCCGCGAGGACCTGCTGGCCTTGGCCGAACTGCTTGAGGCGCTGCTACTTCAGCAGCAGCAGGCCGAGCAGAATCTGACCGTTGAGCGTGAGCGGTCCGAGTCCCTGGCCAGCAAGCTCAAGGCCTTGGAAAACATCGAAAAGATTATCCAGGAGCGGGAGAAGAAGGCTCTGCCTTCGCCCTGAAAAAAAACATGGAAGAACACGACAAATATCGCTTGTTGCTAGTCGATGACGACGTCGATCTGCTGCGCCTGTTGTCCATTCGTTTAAGCACTGCCGGTTATCAAGTGACCGTGGCTGAAAGCGGCGAACAGGCCCTCGGCTTGCTGCCGGTGGTCCGGCCTCATCTGGTGCTCAGCGATATGCGTATGGAGGGAATGGATGGCATGGCATTGTTCGACGCCATTCGCAAAAATTACAGTGCCCTGCCGGTGATTATCATGACCGCCCACGGCTCGATTCCCGATGCCGTTGCCGCGACTCGCCGGGGTGTGTTCGGTTTTCTGCCCAAGCCTCTCGACAAGCAGGAGTTGCTGGCGGAGATTAAGCGAGCCCTGAGCATGTGCGGGGCACCTCATGATGTCGAAGCGGGGATCGCCGGCCAGGATCACTGGCGACGCGAGATCATTACTCAATCCCCTACAATGCTTGATTTGCTATCCAAAGCTAAGCTGGCCGCCGAAAGCGGTTCGGCGGTGCTGATCCTCGGTGAGAGTGGCTCCGGCAAGGAGATGCTTGCCCGAGCGATTCACTGGGCCAGCAATCGCAGCGCCGAGCCTTTTGTGGCGGTGAACTGTGGGGCCATTCCCGATACGCTTCTCGAATCGGAGCTGTTCGGTCACAGCAAGGGGGCCTTTACCGGGGCCGTCAAGGATTATCCCGGGTTGTTTCGCTCGGCCCAGGGGGGCACCCTGTTTCTTGATGAAATCGGTGATATGCCACTGGCCCTGCAGGTCAAGCTGCTGAGGGTCTTGCAGGAAAAGCACATGCGACCGGTCGGTTCGGTGGAGTCGTTTGATATCGACGTTCGCATTATATCCGCGACCCATCGCCAGCTTGAAGAAGAAATTGCCGACGGCAATTTCCGCGAGGACCTCTACTATCGACTCAATGTCGTATCGCTGGAGCTGCCAAATCTGGCCTGCCGTCGGGAGGATATCCCCCTGTTGGCCCAGCACTTTTTGCAGGAGCTGGTAGTCAGGTCGGGCAAGAAGGTCAGCGGATTCGCTCCCGAGGCCATGGAGCTGCTGTTGTCTGCCGCCTGGCCGGGTAACGTGCGTCAGCTGTTCAATGTGGTTGAGCAGGCAGTGGCTTTGTCCACCAGCCCGGTTATTCCCGAAGAACTGGTCAGCAGTGCCATCAAGGAAAGTCCCGAGCAGATTCTGCCCTTTAGCGAGGCTCGACGGGAATTCGAACAACAGTATCTGCTGCATCTGATGCAGATCACCAAGGGCAATGTTTCCCATGCCGCCCGTATCGCCGGCCGTAACCGCACCGAGTTTTACAAGTTGCTGGGACGGCATCATATCGTTCCGTCTCTATTTAAAAACTGACTGTCGGGGGAATCTTTGTCGCTTGATAGCGACAGCTTCGATGCAGGTTTTTTAGCAATTTTTTCAGAGGGTTAGGCTGTGATGCCGGTATGGGATTGGCTGCCTTCGAGAGGGCAAGGTTCGATCCTTCGGTCTCGGTGCGGCTTATGGGTGTTTTTGTCGCTCGCTGACGACGGTTTTCTGCCGCACAAGGGATATTTTTCTTGCTTAAGAGCACCTCGGCTGAGGTTAAGCATCAAAATGGCTGCGGTAAATATTCTTGGTCTAAGGCTTGCTTGCAAGGCTTCGATAGTTTGTTCGTTATGTATAGAAATTTTGGCGAGGAGCTTTATCCGTATGTCGACTTTGACCGATCGCAAATCTTCTGGAATCCGAGACCCTTATCGTTCGCTGCTGATTTTGTTGGGTGGTTTTTTGCTGGCGCTGGCGCTATTTGCCGGGCAGACGGGCTATCGGGAGGACCTACCTTTGTCGGGGCAGGTTACTCCTTACAGTCCTGCGGCCACTGGGCTGCGGGCCGCCAGCTAAAGGTCCGGCGGCAAGGTCTCACCGTTGTCGCAGGAAAATTAATGGTAATTTTGTAGAGTTTTAAGCTATACAGGGGGGTGCTTGCCGCTGGCGGTTGGGCTGCCCCGTCCGTCGCCCATCGACGGGGTGTGGCAATGGGTCGTTGTTATATTTTGCCAAAAGGAGTCATTTATGCGGATTGTTGTCTTCTGCTGTTTTATGCTGATGGTTTCGGCTCTTGCGGCGGTGTCTGCCGAAGCTGAAACGCGCTATGTTTCCGATCAGATTTCCGTTACTTTGCGGCGTGGTCCGGGAACGGAATATAAAATCCTGAAGTCTTTGCCGACGGGTGCAGCGGTAGAATTTCTGGAGGAAGAAGAAAATTATTTGAAGGTGCGCACCAAGGGCGGCAGCGAGGGGTATGTGCTGAAGCAGTATATCAGCGCCCAGCTGCCCAAGGCTTATGTCGTTGCCCGTCTGGAAAAGCAACTCGTTCAGTTGCAGCAGCGAATGGCCGACGTGGCCAAGGGAGCCGAGGCCTGGAAAGGTGAAAAAGTAGAGTTGCAGCGGCAGCTGGCCGACGTGCAACAGGCTTTCAACAGGGGAAAAGCCAAGCATAGCAGTCTGGCAAAGCAATACCAGACCTTGCAGGATGGTGCCAAGAATGTCGCCGAGCTGCTCAACGAGCGGGACCGGCTGAAGGCTGAAAACGAAAAGTATGCCACCGACCTCGCCCAATTGCGTCAGGACAACGATGACATTCTCCGCAAGGCGATCGTTAAATGGTTTCTGGCCGGCGCAGGAGTCTTGTTTCTTGGCTGGCTGATAGGCAAGCAGTCACGGACCAGAAAACGTGCTTTTTAGCGTTGTCGGCTGTTTTTTTAAAGAATATGGGCTCCGCCAGGTTGGCGGGGCCCTTTTTTTAGTTTGTCGGCTGGCTAGGATGGGCACGTCTGCGGGCTTGTCGCTGCCGCCGCCTAGTGTTATCCTAGCGCCTTGTTTACATCTCTGCATGGTCGGCACCGGCGAACGCCATGGGCGTATGGGCATCGGTCGCCTTCTGTTCGTAAAAGGATCGAAATTACTATGACGCCCTGGTTTTCCCGCTATTTTTCCCGTCTGCCGCTGCGTTGGAAACTGCAGGTGGTCGTGTTGCCCCTGGTGCTGCTGCCCTTTATTGTGGTCGGCGTGATGACCGGCTATATAGCCTATCAGCAGGCCTATCGCGGCATTACCAATGCCAGCAAGGACGATCTCGATCATCTGTGCCGCTTTGCCATCGATCTGCTTGACTCCCATTACAAGCAGTATCAGGTTTATCGGGAAGACAAAAAAAAGACCGTTAAGGAGGAAATGCGAACGATCACCGATCTCGCCTACAGTCTGGTCGAAACCGAGCAACGCCATTATCAGAACGGCCGCCTCGGGTTGCAGGCGGCCAAGCTGGCTGCGGCCAAGGCGCTAAAAAAAGTAAATATCGGTGAAACGGGCTATATCTATGCCATGAACAGCAAGGGCCAGCTTCTGGCACATGTCGCTCGCGAAGGGGAGAATATCTACGACGAGCAGGATGAGGACGGCCGCTATTTTATTCGCGATATCTGCCGGGCGGCGGTCGCTTCCGCACCGGGAGAGGTGCTTTACGCCGTGTACCCCTGGCGCAATACCATCTTGGGTGATAAGCAGCCCCGACGCAAGCTGGTCGCCTATCGCTATTTTCGCGAGTGGGACTGGATCATCGCTACCGGCGGCTACCTGGATGAAACTTACGAAGACAGCGAATTCGAAAAACGCTCTTTCGCGGAGCTGAAGGACAAGATCAATTCCAAACGGGTTGGCAAGACCGGCTACATCTATTGCCTCGATAAAGAGGGGACCTTGACTCTTCATCCTGAAAGCGCCGGGCAGAACATCCTGGAGATGAAGGATGCCGAGGGGCAGTACGTGGTCAAGCGGATGTTGGCCAGTAAAAACGGCTGGTCCCGGTATGCCTGGCAAAATATCGGCGACGCCCAACCACGCATGAAGATCGTGCGCTATCTCTATTACAAGCCGTGGCAATGGATCGTGGCTGTCGGTTCTTACGAAGATGAGTTCTACCAGGAAGCGAATGAGATCAAGCATCATCTCTGGTCAAGCCTGATAATTCTGGGCCTGACCGTCGGCTTGATGTCGGCGGGTCTGGTCTTTACCGCCGCTACGGCGCTCACCGAGCCGATCCATGCCATGACCAGCGTGATCCGGCGGGTGAAAGCCGGTCGCCTGGAATTGCGCATGCAGGTCGATAGCAAGGATGAGTTGGGCGAGCTGGCTTCCCATTTCAACCGAATGACCGACTTGATCAAACAACACCGGGAGATGGAGAGCAATCTCGCCCAGCAGGGGAAAATGGCTTCCCTCGGCGTGCTGGCTTCCGGCGTCGCTCACGAGATTAACAACCCCCTCGGCGTGATCCTCGGCTATGCCGCCTATCTGGAAGGAAAGCTGGACAAAGAGGATCCCATGTACGGGATGATTCACGACATCAAGCAGGAGAGCAAGCGCTGCAAAAAGATCGTTCAGGACCTGCTTAGCTATGCCCGGACGCCAAAGCCGGTTCTGGAGAGGACCGATGTTAACGCCCTGCTGAATCAGATTGTCGACTTTGCCGCAAATCACACCGCCATGCACAACGTGGTAATCAATAGGGAGTTTGCCGCTGATCTGCCTTCGCTGATGGTGGATGGTGATCAGCTGCGGCAGGTGGCGATCAACCTTATGCTTAACGCAGGCTCTGCCATGCCCGACGGCGGGGTTCTCACGGTACGTTCTGAACGGGTGGGCGATCGGGTGGTGTTGAGTTTTGCCGATACCGGCGTGGGTATCGAGAGTGAAAATCTCGAGAATATTTTTGAGCCGTTTTTCACGACCAAAAAGAAAGGGACTGGCTTGGGACTGGCGATTACCCGCCAGATTGTTCGCCACCACCAGGGCAACATCGAGGTGGACAGCCAGCCGGGACAGGGAACCACAATGCGCGTGTGGCTGCCGCTGCCGCAGGAGGTAGAGGGACGGGATGGATAAAAAGCGAATATTGCTTATCGATGACGAAGAAGGCATGTGCCGAATGATGGAGGCGGTTCTGCTCGACAGCGGCTACGCTGTCAAATCCTACACCCGATCCGTCGAGGCCGTTGAAGCTTTCCAGGCCGGCCTCTTCGATCTGGCTGTGACCGACATCAAGATGCCCGAAATGGATGGGTTGGAGGTGCTTCGGCGGCTCAAGGAAAAAGATCCCAGCTTGCCGGTCATCGTCATATCCGCATTTGCCACCCTGGACACCTCGATTCAGGCCCTGAGGCGCGGCGCTCACGATATGGTGACCAAGCCTTTCGAGCCGGACGAGCTCCTCTATCGAGTCAAGAACGCCCTGCACCATAATCAGCTGCTCACCGAAAATCTCCAGCTGCGTGAAGAGTTGGCCGGTCGTTTCGATTTCACAAAAATCATCGGCAGCTCCGATGCTCTTATGAAGGTGCTGGAGACGGTCAAAAAGGTCGCTATCCGAGATACCTCGGTGCTGATTACCGGTGATTCGGGAACGGGCAAGGAACTGATCGCCCAGGCGATCCACTACAATTCACCGCGCAGGGATAAGAAGTATCTCGCTATCAACTGCGGCGCTTTACCGGAATCGGTGCTGGAGGGCGAACTGTTTGGTTATAAAAAGGGAGCTTTTACCGGCGCCAACGAGAGCCGCAAGGGATTGCTTGAAGACGCGGATGGCGGCACCCTGTTTCTCGACGAGGTCGGCAACCTGCCTCTAAATGTGCAAAAGCTGCTGCTGCGCTTTTTACAGGAACAGGAATTTCGTCGCATCGGCGATAATGCCTCCATTAAGGTCAATGTGCGCATCGTTTCCGCCACCAATGCTGACCTGCAGGAGGGCTGCCGAACCGGTCAGTTTCGCGAAGATCTCTATTACCGGCTGAATGTACTCAATATTCATCTGCCGCCTTTGCGCGAGCGTCCCGAAGATATCGCCCTGCTGGCGGCCCATTTCATCAAGCTGCAGAATGAAAAATTCAATACCAAAACCAAAGGATTGACTTCCGAAGCGGCCCAGGCCTTAGCGAACTACGATTGGCCCGGAAATATTCGTCAGTTGCGCAATGTTATCGAAGCCTCCATGGCGATGGAGGATAGCGATTACCTTACCTTGCCGGTGATGGGTCAATTTATCGGTGTTGAATCAGGGGCTTCGGCGGCGGTTGCTGTGTCGATCACTGCCGTTCCTTGGGCGGAAGATTACGCTGAATCTCTGGCGCGATTTGAAATGGAATATCTCAAGCAACTTTTGCAAAAAGCTAAAGGCAACATCGAGGCCGCAGCTAAATCTGCCGGCATGAACATGGCGACCATTTATCGCAAGATAAAAAAGTACGATCTCAACAAAGAAGATTATTGATTCACTGCTTCTTTTTTGCAATCATGCAAAAAAAAGCTGAGTCTTTGCATCCGTGCAAATGAGTTGCACGGATGTTACGAGGCATTGCAGCTAACCATCAGAGATGACTAAGGGCCCAGTTTCAGGGCCATGGGCGGGCTCCCGGCAACGGGAAGCCCGTTTTTTTATGGCTTGCAGGTTTTTTGCAACGCTGCAAAAGATCAAAAGAGGATTTCTGGAGGCATGGTCTTCGTGTGCCTTTAACTATTTAGAAACATGAAGGTTTTTTTTGTTTTGTTAGGGCCTGGGGCGTCTTGGTATGGGCCTTGCTCAACCCCTGGCTTGAAAGCTACTTCTTGCTGGCAAAGGGCCACGGGGGTTCTTGTAGAGGGGCAGGATGTTTCTTGGTGGTGCGATATCCCTGCTCCTTCTGTTTGCCGCTTGGATGAGGCCTTTAAGTGCTTCGAGAGACCCGTTAGACAGCTTGCTATCGAAATGGGCCAGAATCCCGTTCCAATGATTCTTGACCGTTCTGACGAGTTGCCTGACCTGATGAAATTGGCTGCGGATTGCCCAGTCATAACAGACATTGATGGAAGAGGAGAGAACAGTCATGCAACCCGAAAAGAAAACAATGAAAAGTCGTGGCGTGCAGGTTGTCATTGCCGGTCTGGGGATCAACCTGGCGCTGGGAATAATTTACGCTTACAGTATGCTCAAAGGTGAAATTGGCCAATTGTTTGATGGTGCCGGAGACCCCTATGCGACGGCTTGTCTCGTTTTCGCCTTGTCGATGACTCTCGGTGGCAAAATGCAGGATAAGGTTGGGCCGCGCTTGACTGCTATTCTTGGTGGTCTGCTGGTTGGTGCCGGCTTTCTGGTCTGCTCCCAGACTTCAAGTTACTGGGGATGGATTTTGGGATTCGGAGGTCTGGCTGGCTGTGGTATCGGTTTCGCCTATTCCTCTGCGACACCTCCGGCTCTGAAATGGTTCCCGCCAGCGAAAACCGGTCTGATCGTCGGTCTTGTTGTCTCTGGTTTTGGTATTGCTCCCGTTTACCTGGCTCCGGTTAGCAAGTACTTGCTGGGTCAGTACGGACTGCACACGACCATGATGATTCTAGGGATCGCATTTATTGCGATTGTTTGCGGGATGGCGATGCTGCTGTGTAACCCACCGGCTGGTTTTTCTCCGGCTGCAAAAGATTCTGCCGGCTCCGCTAAGAAGATACAGCCCAAGGATGTTGGCCCGGGCGAGATGCTCAAGGACGGCCGCTTCTACACCCTGTGGTTGAGCTTTTTTATCGGAGCTGGTGCTGGTCTGATGGTTATTGGCAGTATTGCCGGTATCGCCAAACAGAGCATGGGTGAAATGGCCTTTGTCGCCGTCGTGGTAATGTCTCTGGGGAATGCCTCCGGTCGTATTGTCGCTGGTATCCTGTCGGATAAGATCGGCCGTGCTACGACCCTGACCATGATGCTGGTCTTTCAGGCAGCGCTGATGTTTGCGGCGGTAAAGGTTGTATCCAGCGCAGGTTCTGGAGCTGTTCTGATTACCCTGCTGGCCACATTCATGGGCTTCAACTATGGCTCCAACTTGTCTCTTTTCCCTGCCTTTTCCAAGGATTTCTGGGGTGCTAAAAATTATGGAATCAACTTTGGTATCCTGTTTTCTGCTTGGGGAGTCGGCGCTTTTGTGTTGGTAAAGGTTTCAGCAGCTCTTACCGCTAAATATGGTGGTATGGAAACCTCCTTTATGGTGGCCGGTGTTATGCTTTTGGTCGGTGCCATGATGGCCATGTCCTTACGGCCGAAAAAAGTTGCAGTGCCGGTTTCCGAACCGATCTTTGTCGAAGAAGAGGATCTGGTTCTGCAGGAAGTCAGCGAATAATCCTCAACAGTTCTATTGTTTCTTCAATCACTGTCAGCCCGCCAAAGGTGGGCTGACAGTGATGTTGCGGGAGGTCTCATGCCTGGTTTTTCATCCTCCGTGTCTTCCTTGGAATTACCTAGCCCGGCACTTGTGGCTCTCGCGCTATCCCTGACCATTTACCTGCTCAGTCTCCTGGATTCCTATCGACCTCCGGCACTGCTGACTGGCATCATCCTTGTCTGTGGCGCGGTGGTGCAAATCATGTACGCCCTTTACAGCCAGCAACGGGGAGATTCACGGTCTGCGGCGATTTTTCTTCCCTTCGGGATCTTCTGGTTGTCACTGGTCAGCTATAATGTGTTTCCTGAACTCGGTCTCGGTCGCCATCCCAACGCCATCACAATGTTTTCCTACCTGAGTCTCTGGGGTTTTTTTGTCGCAATTCTGTTTCTCGGAAGTTTCCGGAGAAGTCTTGCTGTGCAGATTCTCTTTGGATCATTGGTGTTCTCTCTGCTGTCATTAGCAATGAACCACCTTCGTGATGATCAGGTTTTCCTGTTCATAGGTTGTCTCTGCGGGTTTTTTTCCTCTATGACGGCGGTATATATCGCTGCAGCCCAAGTTATCAACCAGCACCAGCAGCGTGATATGATACCTCTTGGACACCGGGACGGCATGGTCGAAGAGAGTAGTGATTAACAGACTCTTGCCAAGAGAGTCCTTTTCAGCTACTTTCCAAGGTATGTCAGGCGGTTGTTGCTAATCTTTCTGCTGGCAGAGATGTCGGTCTTTTAGAGGGGACGGGAAGGGATGAGTCCTGGTCAACAGATGACAATTTTAGGGCTGCTCGCCCTATGTTATTATGCCGTTTTGTTGGCAGCAGGCGTTGTCGATATAGATGTTATGCCCCAGTTTGTGGTTACGGCGGTGATTTTTCTCTCTTCCGGACGCTTGTTACGCGGTGCGAGTCGCAGCCGGCCGAAAAAAAAGCGAGATGAAGAAAAGCCACGAAAGGAACCAAACTGGACGCTGCGCGCACAGATTTTGAACTGGGTGATGGCATTACTGATTATCTGTGCCCTCGGTCTGTGGGTTATGAAACCAGTCGGTGTCTCTTTTCTGGAGATGTTCGGTTTCAAGTAGGCTTATTTGTCGCTTCGCTGCAACTCCCTCAATATTTCTTCTAATCATTTCTTCTTTGTTTGCCCCCCCCCTCTCTCCCTTTTTTCCCAAATGTTGAAATCTTAAAAAGAACCGAATTGATGGCCTGCTTCTGGTTCTGGCCAAAGAAAATCCTGCCTCTATCGGATAAAATTATATCAAAGGGCTGCCTTGTTTTGCTTTCAGGGTAAATTTTTGCATATTTGCAAAAACAACTTCAGGGTTTGCATAATTGCAAATGGCATTTTTGGGGGCTGCGAGGCCATGAAATTGATCTTTTGGGACGAACAAACGCTTTGTTTCAGGGGGCTGGGCTGGATTCTGCCGACAGGTAACCCTTGTTTTTATGGGCCGTCGGTTTTTTGCAACGCTGCAAAAAGCAATTTGGATGTTTTGGGGGATGAGGCCTCTGTTTTATCGTAACTATTTGAAAAGACAGGGCGCTTATATACTTGTCGAGCCTTGGTATAGACCTTGCTAAATCCGAAGCCCGAAAGTTACTCCTTTCAGGCATGGAGTTGCGGCAGTCATTGTTGAGGGACAGGGGCTACTTCGCTCCATGCCACTTTTAAAATTTCAGGTTTTTACGTCTTGCAAGGCTAAGGGCTTAACGAATATTACAAACATGATCGGCGGCCAGGAGATGTGGCTCACCCCCGTGCCAGCTGAACCGTCGGTCCGCTCAATTACATTCAAACCCGGATTTACAAGGAGAAATATCGTTATGGCTGATCAACGCTCTCTGGTAGACACTACCGCAAATCCCGCTCCTCTTGGCCTGCTTGGCTTCGGTATGACCACTGTGCTGCTTAACTTGCACAATGCCGGCTTCTTTCCCCTCGACACCATGATTCTCGCTATGGGTATTTTCTACGGCGGCGCCGCTCAGATCCTGGCTGGTCTGATGGAATGGCGCAAGGGAAACACCTTCGCTACTACCGCATTCATCAGCTACGGTTCTTTCTGGCTGACCCTGGTGGCCCTGGTGCTGATTCCCAAAGCCAACCTTGTTGGTATTGCCGGCCCCGATAAGGCCACCGCAATGGCCGCTTACCTGACCATGTGGGGTCTTTTTACCGCCATCATGTTCCTCGGTACCTTCCGTCTCAGTCGCGCGCTGCAGGTCGTTTTCGGTTCTTTGACCCTGCTCTTTTTCCTGCTGGCCGCTGGTGACTTTACCGGTAACCATACTCTTACCGTTATCGCCGGTTACGAAGGCATCTTCTGTGGCTTCTCCGCTATCTATACTGCCTTGGCCCAGGTGCTGAACGAAGTCAATGGTCGCCAGGTGCTGCCGCTGGGGGCTATGGCTTAATCCAGGCAAATTCAGTTTCCAAAGAAACGCCAATGGCGGGACCGTATGGTCCCGCCATTTTTTTGTGATCATGGTGAAGTTTTTCGAGAAGTTCGCTTTTGCAAAAATGCAAAAATAGTGGTCCTCTTTGCACCGATGCAAAGAGGGCTTTGTTTGTGAAGCCTTTTGTCGTAACCAATTGAATTACTTTGAAAATATCTGGCCAAACAGAGAGTCGCCGGCTGCCAGATGTCGCTGGTTTTCTGTCTGTTCCTTCCGTAGTTTCTTGCAGGGTTGCGAAATCGGTTCCCTTAAACGATAGCCATCTAGCCTGAGATTGGTCTCCAAGTAGCCGAAAATATTATGATAATAAATATTGTGGCGGTGGTTTTTAGTATTGGTATGCAGTTTGCTATTTAAGAAGAAAGTCAAGAAATACAAGAGGTTTAGGCCCGGCAGGGAGGTGTGGTGCGAACACAGATCGTAGCGCCCCGCTTTCCTTGGCAATACTCCAACCTGCAAAGAAAGGAACTGGTCATGCACGACGGAATTCTCTGTTCCTTTTACGGTAAGGATGACGATTGTTGTGATGTGGGCTGCGATTATATTTCATCGTCAGACGTGCCGACTATTATCCGTTATTGCAGCGCTGATTATCGTTCATGTAATCGTTACCAGGAGCTAGCCCATCGTTTTTCGATCAGCCCTCAGGCCAAAATACAGGTTGCGATCGAGGCGTCAGGTCCCCGTCGGTCTAGACCAGTCATTCAGTTCAAAGAGCCTCTCGTCAAGCCTTTCAAAGTCAAATGGTCGCTGCCTTCTTTGTGGCACCAGGTTGCTACCCGCTCCATGCTTGAGGCGGTTCCATTAGCCCGTCAAAGGCGTATTGCACAACCTCTCGAACCCCAAAATCTCCGTCCGGTACCCGCTGCCGTAGTTTCTGAGTCTGTTCAAGGTCCGGTACCCATGGGGCTTTTGGGATTTGGAGCCGCGACGATGCTTCTTAGTTTGCAGATGGCAGGGTTCTTTCCTCTGGTGACGGTGCTGACGACGATGGGTATCTTTTATGCCGGACTCGCACAGGTCGTTAGCGGTGCTATGGAATGGCGCAAGAATAATACTTTTGGTGGTACCGCATTTATTGCCTATGGCCTTTTTTGTCTGGCCTTGGTTTCCGTCGCAGTAATGACTCATAGCGGCCTGGCTCCCGCCCCTTCGGGCGCAGCCACTGCTGCCTGCCTTGGGCTGTTGAGTCTGGTATCGGCAACCTTATTTCTGGGTGCCCTGCGTCTCGAAAAGATGTGGCGAGTGTTTTTCGCTTTGCTGACAATCTCCTTGGTCCTGTTGGCCCTTGGCAATGCCACTGATCTTGCCGTTCTCAAGCTGGCAACAGGCTGTGGGGGGATGGTCACCGGCAGCTTGGCCACTTGTGCCGGGTTGGTGCGTTTTTTCAAAAAAATCTATGGCCGTCGTGGCTTTGTGCCGGTTACTGCCTGACAGGTTGTTAAACCGGCCAGCGATGATCAAACCTTTAACCTTCTTTGCCTGAATGTTGTGACCTTATGAAACTATCAGCACGTGTTCGACTTACCCCCGAAGACCGTCAGAAAATCTGGCAAATCTACCAAACCGGCGGCACCAATATCACCGATCTCGCAGAATGGTTTAAGGTTTCGCGGCCGACCATTTACAAAGTGATCGAGCGGGCCAGAAAACATGAATTTGAGCCCCGCAAGAGCACCAACCTACGCTATCGCACCCTTAAGTACGGTCTGAAGCGCCTGGCCAAGGTTGAGCGTAAACTGGAAAGCAACTTTTAGCGCTGGATGTCTCGCAGGTTCGGTGCTGAACGGTTTGTTCCCCTAACGATCTTTCGTCGTCCTTAGCTTCCCTGCAGAAAATCTCGGCGTAGCGTGGTTTTGTGTCAAGCAGGGCTCGCGGCGTAAGCCCGTTGCCAAATGCCCCGTTATCCCTTAAGATTAGGGGGTAGGCTGGTTGTGCCGGAACAGCACAGGTCACTCGAGGTTTCGTCTGTTGCCTAAGGAGTCAGCAATGAAAGATTTGAAGATCTCCCATAAGATCTTCCTGCTGAGCGGCGCCATCATGGCCGTCTTTTTCTTGGTGGTCTCTTGGATGTACCTGGATGCCAAGCACAACTATGTGCAGGCCCGTCGCAATGAGATCCAACATGTGGTTGAGACGGCCTGGGGCGTTCTCGATTATTATGCTGATTTGGCCGACAAGGGTCAGCTCGATTCACAGGCCGCTCAACAACAGGCAATTGCAGCGGTCCGTTCACTGCGTTTCGATAAAGACAACTATTACTGGATTAATGATTTTCAGCCACGCATGGTCATGCACCCCTTCAGTCAGGAACTAGAGGGGCAGGACCTGAGCGAGTATCGGGATCCGCGGGGCAAGGCCCTGTTTGTAGAAATGGCTGAGCTGTGTCGCCGCCAGGGCCAGGGATTCATCGAATATGTCTGGCACAAGCCGGGCAGTACCCTGCCGGCCGGAAAGGTCTCCTTCGTCAAGCAGTTGCCGCAATGGAACTGGATCGTCGGAGCCGGTGTCTATACAGACGATATTGAGCGTAATCTGGCCAGGATTTTTTACACCACCTTGACTATCCTCTGTGCGCTGTTGATCGGGGTGGTGGTGGTGACCTTGATCGTCTCCCGGCAGATCTCCCTGCCGCTGGGGCAGGCCGTTGCGGCGATGGAAAAGCTCGGTAGTGGCAACTTCGATGTTCATCTTGGCATGAACCGCAAGGACGAGATTGGCCGTATGGCCAACGCTATTGATGCCTGCGTGGCTAATCTGTCCAAGCTCTTTCAGGCGATTCGCTCCATGTAGTTCAGTCGTTTGGTCTCGAGTATTGGTCCTATATTAATAAAAAATCCCGCCCTTGAGGCGGGATTTTTTTTGGGTTGCTGGCGACGATATCGGAGGGCAGCAGCGATTTTGGTCCTTGGCCAACGTCCGGGAGGCTGTCGGGCTTCACCTGAGCCGACTGCAAAATCGCCTGATCGGCCCATATTGCCGACAATTCTCGTTATATAGCCCTGCTATTCTTTCTCAAATTCTCGAAAATCTGGACTCAAACAGCCAGTTTTTCGTATCGGCCCGTCAAGTCCGACAGGCTCCTAGTAGAAATCGAGATGGGCAAAGGGGGCTTTCATGGAAGCCTCCATGGCTTCCTGTAGGGTGTGGACCCTTTTCGCCGCCAGTAGCGGGATCAGTTTGAGCAGTATTTCGGCCGTGACCATGGCGTCGCCGAGGGCGGTATGGCGGCCGACGAGCGCGATGCCGAGGCGTTTGGCAACTTCCTCCAGGCTGTGGCTTTGCTGGTTGGGGTGGACGAGCCACGAAAGGAGCAGGGTGTCAAGCACCGGATAATCGAAGTGGACGCCGCTGGACTGTTCCTTGAGCCTGAGAAATTTCATGTCGAAAGCAGCATTGTGGGCCACCAGTACTGAGCCTTCGGCAAAATGGTGCAGTTCCGGCAGGGCCTGATCGATGGTCGGTTGGCCGAGCAGCAATTCGGGGGCGATGCCGTGAATCTTTACCGACTCCTCCGGCACCGGCCGGCGCGGGTCGATCAACTGGTCAAGGGTTTCCTCGTAGAGGATGCGGCCGTTAACGATGCGCACCGCGCCGATCTGGATAATTTCGTCCCCTTCCGAAGGCTTGAGGCCGGTGGTTTCCGTGTCGAAAACGGCGTAGGTCAGTTGGGCCAGGGGTTGCAGGCAGAGATCGTCCCGGCATACCTGGTGCAGCAGGCCGAATTCATAATGGATCGGTCGATGCTCGGCGGGCTGGATATCGCTGAAATGTTCCTCCGGTTCCGCCAGGGGCAACAGGATGCGCAGCTGCTCGATGGGGCGGGGCTCAGGAGACAGCTCGAGGCGGCCGCCGAGACGCACAACCAGGTTGCCAAAGGATACCAGCCGGTCCTGAGCGTCCCGAATCAGAGGTCGACTCTGCCAGGTCTGTAACTCATCTCCACGGATGGTGCAGCCGGGCCAGGTTATGGCCAGCAACGCCTGGTCCTTGCCGGTGCGCTGGAGCTGTAGGGACAGGGCGGAGAAGCCTTCCGCCTTGCGCAGGGCGTTGGTCAGCTGGGCCAGCCCCTGGACCATGGCATAGCTGTCCAGTTGCAACCAGAGTTCCTCATCGGCGTGATGGGTTATGGTGATGGAGGCATGACGTTGCAGGTGCTGTTCGATGATGCTCAGCAGATGCTCGCCGAGGATGTTTTCGCGATGGCCGATGTCGATCGGCTGCTGTTTGTAGGCCTGTTCGGCCTGGTGAAGCTGTTTGGTCAGGCGATTGGTGGCGTCTCCGATGGCTTGCAGCGGAGCCTGGTGCCCGGTTTCCGTCCGTTCCGCCTCGGTTAGGGTCTGCAAGGCCTGTTGGATCTGCCCCAGTGGCGGGTGCAGGGCGGCAGTCAGGCCGTAAAAGAACTGTTCCCGCTGCAGGCTGTCTTCAAGCTGTCCGCTCAAGTCCTCCATCGTTAAGACGAAGCCGGACAGCTCCTTTTCCTCCTGGCCGTTTTTGAACACCGGCGCCATGTGGACCCGCAGGACCTGGGCTTCCCGGACGTTGAGGACGAAATTGGTGGTCGGTGATTTTTGGCCCCGGCTGGTGGCCTGATGCAGCATGTCGATGGCATGGACGACGGGGCCGCGGTCGAGGATGCTGAACAGCGAGCGTCCGAGGCCGATAAGTTTTCCGGGCCGCTGCAGCAGTTTCTGCGCCCGCTGGTTGTAGAGCAGGATCTGTCCGCCGGAGTTGCAGGCCAGCACCCCGGTCGGCAGGTCCGACATCAGCGCCGCCAGTAGGTTGCGTTCGTGCCGCAGGTCGGCGCGCGCCCGGGCGATCTTCTCCTTGACTTCGGCCTGTAGTGTTTCAAAGGCATCGGCCGACTCGTTGATGATGCCGGCCAGGCTGACCAGTTCCGGCGCACCCTTGGGCTGGATGCGGTAGCTGGGGTTGGCTGTCGAGATCAGCTTGGTTTCCTCGCCGAGGCGCAGGATAGGCATCACGTAAAAGTAAAACAGCAGGCTGACCAGGCCGCCGATAATGAGAAACAGGAAAGTGGCGCCGATGAGTGGGAAAGGGATCAGGCGGTGGGCGATGTGGGCGATGAAGTTCTGCTCTTCAAGGCTGATCTGCTGCCAGGCGGCGGCCAGACTGCCGAGGATCACGCCGAATACGGCGAACAGAATGATAAACAGGAAGATCCAGTATTTAACGGTAGGACGCATCAATGCCCTCGGATCGGTCTTGGCTGCGGCCGCTTTAGCGACCCAAGTATGCTTGATGGATATGATACACAAGATCGGCCTTCGTGACAATCAAGTGCCCTGCCGAAAGTTGCTGCTGACTGCCTGCAAAAATGGCAAAGCATTGCTGGCTGGATGGATAGGGCTTGCCAGGTGTGCTGTGAGCCGATAACATGCTAGGCTATTATTTTGTGAGGTGGTGTGGTGAAGTTCGGTCCATCGGCGTTGAAGAACTGCCGAATTATTTGAGTAAAGGGAGGGCGCCAATGAGTCTTTCTAAACATTTACGAGACGTGGAACCTTTCAACCAGCTGCCGGAGACGGTGGTGCAGGATCTGCTTGCGAAATCCCGTATCAATGCCTATCCGGCCGGGGCCAGCATCTTTATCCAGAATGATCCGCCCAGTGGATATCTCTATGTGGTCAAGGAAGGGCTGGTGGAGATCACCGTGCTTACCTCGGCCGGCGAAGACATGGTGGTCGACTACCTGCAGGAAGGGCAGTTTTTGGGTGACACCGCTTTGTTCGGCGATGAGCCCTATTCGGTCGGTGCCCGGGCCGCCAAGGAAGTCAAATGTTACCTGCTGCCCTTTGAACTGCTGCATCAGGTCGAAAGGCGCTACCCGCAATTGCGCGATTATTTTGCGGGGGTGCTCGTCTCAAGGGTTCGCCAGCTATACAGCGAAATGGTGGCCGATCATACCCGTAGCGCTCTCGGTCAGATGGAAGCCTACCCCTTTAAAAAGCGGTTGTCCGAAATCATGTCGACCCCTGTTGTGACTTGCGCCAGAGGGGCAAGCGCCCGGCAGGTTGCCCGCCACATGGCCGAAAAACGCATCAGCTCGGTGCTGGTCAACGAGCAGGACGGCATGCCTGCCGGTCTGATTACAGAAAAAGATCTGGTAACCAAGGTGGTTGCCGCTGATGCCGTTGATCCTGGACAAATCACCGCTGAAGAGTTGATGACTCCCCATCCTCACGTCATGTCCCCCGATACCTACATGTATGAGGCCATGGCCTACATGCTCGGCCACCAGATCCGGCATATGCCCGTCCTCGATCGAGGCGAACCGGTCGGTATGGTTACCTTGCGTGACCTGATGCGTTACCGCAGCCAGAAAGCGATGTTGCTTCTGGGCAGTATCGAGGAGGAAGATCGTCTGTCCGGGCTGTCCCGCATGCGTCAGGAGATTGTTAATGTAGCGCGGGCGCTGCTGACCGAAACGCGCAGTATCCATGAAGTGACGGAGATCATCTCCTATCTGCATCATGCCATCATCAAGCGGGTCTATGCCATTTGTGAACAGCAAATGGCTGTCGTTGGCCAACAGAAGCCGACGGTGCGACACTGCTTTCTGATCATGGGCAGTGGTGGGCGCCGCGAAATGCTCCTTGGCCCCGACCAGGACAATGGCTTTATCTACGAGGATATGTCCGAGGAAAAGCTGGCCGAGGTCGAGAACTATTTTGTGCCCTTCGCCGAGAAACTGGTGGCGGCATTGGCCGAGGTCGGCTATCCCCTCTGTGATGGCAAGGTCATGGCCAATAACCCGGCCTGGCGCGGCCGCTTGAGTGACTGGCGGGCGCGACTGCGGGAGTGGTTCAATGCCCCGGAGCCGCAGAATGTACGGGATTCATCTATCTTCTTCGATTTTACCACCCTGGTTGGCGATCCTAGCCTAGCCCAAGAATTACACGGTATTGTGCAGCAGGGTATTCGCGAATTTCCCGGTTTCCTCTTTCATATGATGTCTCTTGATCTGCAATGCCGGGCTCCTATCGGCTTTAGGGGGCGTTTTCTGCTGGAAAAGAATGGCGAGCGGGCCGGAATGCTTTCCCTCAAAAACGGCGGCAGCATCTTTATCGTCGATTGTGTGCGCATGTTCTGCCTGGAGTTGGAACGTTCCGAGCTACCCACCCTTGAACGGCTCAAGGTTCTGGTTGAACTTAATGTTTTCGATGTCGAGACCGCCGACCATGTGCGGGCGGCCTTTGAGGCACTGGTCTATCTGCGTCTGCGCAACGAAATTGCCTTGGTCGAGGCCGGCCTTGAGCCGAGCCATCATCTCGATCCTCAGGCACTACCCAAAAACGAACAGGAACTCCTCAGGGGGGCTTTGCATGCGGTCAAGAAACTGCAGGACGCCGCTCGCCGCCACTTCGCTAAAACCCCCTTTTAGCCCCTTGCTCTGCCTCTTTCCCCCTCCTTTCTCGGCATATCTCCGTCCGCAGATAAGAAAGTTTTTTATTGACTTCTATGGCCGAGGCCGTATCATGTGCGGGTTATTTACAGCCGCGTTATTGACGGTCGCATTGTTTACGGTCGGGTTGTTTGCGGGTATAATTGTAAACAGCCCACTGCAAAAGGTTGGCTTGGCCGGCTTTGTAAGGCGTACAGGCAACACCTTGTTTCACTGATCGCGCAGCAGTGTTGTTATCCGCAAGCGGCTCTCCCTCGAGTCGCAAACCAGGATGAGAGGAGGTGGAGAGTAGTTAATCCCTTTTGGGGACCCATGCGGAACGTCACTTGGTGCGTGCCGCCATTTTTTTGAGCTCGTTGTACCGCTCTTTGTATTTCAGGAGAGAAAAGACTTAGTAAAGGAGTAGTAACTATGGGACACGGACCAGCAGTAAAACTGGGCAAGGATTATGCGTCTAGTTATAAGACCAAGCTTGGTATTAGAATGTTTATCGCTTACACCATCGTTTATGCCATTTTTGTAGGGATTAACGCCGTTAACCCGTCGGTGATGGAAACTATCGTTTTGGGCCAGACCTTGGCCGTCGTCTACGGTTTCGGTTTGATTTTTTTGGCTTTCGTCATGGCGATCGTCTACAACCACTTCTGCACCGCTGCAGAAGCTCGGCTGAATAAATAGGGGGCGCCACCAATGATTTATACTCAATCTCCGTTGGCAATCGCCCTGTTTTGTGCTTTCGTCCTCTTTGTTCTGGGCCTCTCTTTCTATCTGGCCCGTCGCACCACCTCCTCCGAAGGTTACTACGCTGCCGGCGGAAACATTCACTGGTTCGT
>LGVF01010243.1_pt1 | contig 21067 bp, 21 predicted proteins | sample 469901 | NCBI WGS metagenome assembly LGVF01 (sample SAMN03893561, study PRJNA290197) | marine sediment metagenome | material: sediment; isolation source: combined push core samples #3730, #5133, and #5579 collected at Hydrate Ridge | place: Pacific Ocean: Hydrate Ridge
GCCAGTTCAAAAAGCTGACTTCGTCGGTTACGAGCGCATTGAAAACAGGTCCTGCTCTCCTCACTGATGTCCCAGGCCTTGTCAACAGTATAATCAATGGAAAATCGTTCCAGCTGTTTTCCAATCGACACTGCAGGTTCCACTTCTCCTTCATGGTGCCGCCAGAATCCATGATCGATAACCTGAGCTGTCAATTCAAACCGAATGGGTGCCTTTTCCTGCCACATTTTCAGCACCCAGGCGAGAACCAGACTGTCAACGCCACCGGAAACACCGATCATAACTCTATCTCCATCATCCAGCATGGAATAGTCATGCATCGCCTGCCCGATTTTTCTGTTTAAACGTGGAGAAAGCCTGAAATTACGTCGCATATGCATCCAGCTATTGCAACAAAAAAACCGCGACTGCAAAAAAATCAGCGTCGCGGGAAAGAAAAAGATAAAATGAGATGTCCGACTTTCATAACAGTGAAGCGGTGTCATCTTTCTGAAGGCACTTCATGGGGCTTATTTCAAGTATGGGCAATCAGCCAACCGCTCTTTTATACCCTGTTCAAGAAGATCCTCAACACTGATCCACTTGAAGCCTCTGGTCTGAGCCTTATCAAACGAAAATATATTGCTTAGAAAGGACTCCTGGGTTTCTGTAAAGTCAGCAGACCATAGAATACTTCCTGTAGAGACATGCCTGAGAACCATACTAAAGGTCGCTGATGCCGGCGAGTCTGATGCATACTCTCCACCTTCACGCTGTTTAAACCGACCTACAGTGGTCGTCAAGACACCGTCACAGTTGAGCCTTTTACCAAGTCCCGCAATCGTTCCTGATAGCCCTCCGGATATTTCAGGTACAAGAGCCGACACCTGGTCGGAGGTAAGAATTCTCACTTTTGGATTGTCGGCCAGTTCTCTAGACATAGTCATAGTAGCTAACTCAGCCCCCTTTTCGAGATCCCGGGCATCACTGAATGTGATAGTATCGTCTTTGTCCACAGAAGTGCTGGCCGGTAAAACAACAATACATGTGAGCGGCTCAATTGGCACTTGAACTTCCGCTCCGCTTCCTTTGTTGGAAAAAGAGGAACATGCAGACAACCAAAGTAAAGCACAGCCCGACACTAAAATGGTACTGAATATTTTTTTCACAAACTCACCTTTTATATAAATTATCACACACTCTCAAAAAACAATCAGCCCGAGTAATAGGAACTTTAAAAATGATTGGATGAGTGCCTCGAAGGTCTCTCTGCGTTCGCTATCTGGTGGTATATGCAATCACTTAATTTTACAATACGTTCCCCAGCTTCTTGTTTTTTATAGCAGATTTTCTGGAGTAAGGTACTAAAGACACCCTTTCGAGCTCAAAGATCCTTCTATCTCTATCCCGGTAGTCGCACTATTCAACGCACGACCAATTCCCTTAAAGATGGCCTCTATTATATGATGTCCATTTTCTCCGTGCAAGAGATCAATATGCAGAGTCAGTCCGCCATGCTGGGAAACGGCACGCAAAAACTCTTTGCAGAGAAAGGTATCAAATGTCCCCAACTTCTGTTCACTGACAGAGACATCATAATGAAGATATGGACGATTTGAAATATCAACGACCACCCGTGCCAGGGTCTCGTCCATCGGCATATAACAGCTTCCATATCTTGCTATACCGTCTTTACCGCCAAGAGCCTTGGAAATTGCCTGCCCTAGACAGATTCCTATATCTTCAACGGTATGATGATCGTCAACCTCCGTATCCCCAACAGCCACTATCTTAAGATCAAAAAAACCATGCACAGTAAAAAGGGTCAGCATATGATCAAGAAACGGCACTCCGGTTTCAATCTCAGCCTTGCCACTGCCGTCAAGAGCAAGATCAAGCTGAATATCAGTTTCCTTTGTCTTTCTGGAAACAGAACCTTGTCGGCTACTTTCAATTTTATTCATATCAGATTTATCCGATTGCCGATTACAATTAATGGGTACCTTGAAAAATCATATTTTTCAAGGCAGACATAGGATGATTTCAAACAGTATAATGCATTAAAATGAGAGAATTCAAATGTTTTGAATTATATCCAAATTTGACATCATACCCTATGAAACAAAAACCTTCTCTATTTTTCGTGACAATTCAGATGGAAATAATTATAGTGAAAAGTTCGAGTCTGAATGTTTTTCTATTGACACCAAATTTCAGACTTTGTATAAACACCGCAGTTTTGACACAAAAAACAGATTGAGCGGGAATAACTCAGTGGTAGAGTGTAACCTTGCCAAGGTTGAAGTCGCGAGTTCGAATNNCTGTAAAGATTATGCGGTTGTGGAGTCGTCTTATATGTGTCTGAAATGGTGTTGTATAAATGCGGCATCGAGGTTGTTTTTGGGCCTGTGGTAAAATCTGAATAATAAGGAAATGGGCTAGATTCGAATGATTAAGCTACCTTAATGATGAATATTAATTGACACAGCCCAGGAGAAGGAGTATATTCGCCGCCTCCTACAGAATACAAATTGCTGAGCGGGAATAACTCAGTGGTAGAGTGTAACCTTGCCAAGGTTGAAGTCGCGAGTTCGAATCTCGTTTCCCGCTCCACTATAAATTCAAAAGGTTCGGCGATGCTCGGGCCTTTTTTTATTAACTGATCGACCATTTTGAGGGCTACAATGAAAACTTATCTTGCTCCAGTCAACGAGATCGATAGAAAATGGTACGTTGTCGACGCAGAGGACAAGGTACTTGGACGACTGGCATCTGAAATAGCCTCCCGTCTGCGTGGTAAACATAAACCAACGTTCTCATCCTTTATTGATAATGGTGACTTCATCGTAGTGACCAATGCAGAAAAGATTCGGCTCACCGGCAACAAACTGAACGATAAAAAGTACTATAGACACACCGGATTCGTTGGCGGGATCAAAGAGATTAATGCTAAAGAACTTCTAGAAAAGAATCCTACCTCACTCGTCACCGCCGCAGTTAAGGGTATGCTCCCAAAAAACAAGCTTGGACGTGCCCAACTTAAAAAACTGAAGGTGTACGCCGGCAAAGATCATCCACATGCAGCTCAACAACCTGCTGTATTAGATATTTAATCCTGGAGAAAACTACATGGCTCAAGATCGATTTTACGCCACCGGAAAAAGAAAGAATGCTATTGCCAGAGTGTGGCTCAGCCCTGGAACCGGCAAAGTAATTGTCAACAAAATGGAAGCTGATGACTATTTCGGCCGGATTTTTAAAGATCACAAAATTGAAAAACCTTTTAAAGTTACCGAAACAAGCGAACAGTTTGATGTTATGGCCACTTTGAAAGGCGGTGGTAAAGCTGCCCAGGTAGATGCTTTATGTCACGGGATCGCCAGAGCTCTTCTTGTGACCAACCCTGAAACCCGGCTGCCCCTTAAACAATCCGGCCTTCTTACTCGTGATCCGCGGGTTAAAGAGCGTAAAAAATACGGACAAAAAGGCGCTCGCGCAAAATTCCAGTTCTCCAAACGTTAGGACTTGTTCTCCAACACTTCTTTTTTTACCGGGTCAATTCGGTAATAAGCGAAGAACTGTAATTACAGGCACAATTTGCAAAGGGAATGACAGTTCTGCTGTTATTCCCTTTTTTTATTTTTTATGGGGAGAATTTAATAATGATGGATGTTGGTATTATTGGTGCTTCCGGCTACACAGGAGCAGAATTGGCGAGAATACTGTGTAATCACCCGGAAGTTAACATCACAGTTGCGACATCGAGACAATTTGCCGGCCAACCGCTTTCCAGAATATTCCCAAACCTGAGTAACCGGCTTGATATTATTTGCGAAAACCTATCTCCTGAACAGCTAAAAAGAAAAGCAGACTTTTTCTTTACTGCGGTGCCGCATAAAACAGCAATGGACATTGTACCGGCACTCTTGTCTGCCGGGAAAAAAGTAGTAGACCTTTCTGCTGATTTTCGCATTCGGGATCGTGCCACTTATGAGGAATGGTACCAGCCTCACACCTCAGACCATTTACTTGCTGAAGCAGTCTATGGCCTTCCGGAAATCTACAGGGAATCTATTGTAAAAAGCAGACTGGTAGCAAACCCCGGCTGTTATCCAACTTCTATTATTCTAGGATTGGCTCCTTTGCTTAAAGCAGGCGCAATCCAGCACCATACAATCATCGCAGACTCCAAATCAGGAACCTCCGGTGCGGGTCGTGCAGCTCAGATAGGTTCACTTTTCTGTGAAGTACATGACGGCTTTAAACCGTATAAAGTAGGAAGGAATCACAGACACACTCCGGAGATAGAACAGGAACTCAGCTCATTTGCCGGGGAAAAAGTAACCATTACGTTCACTCCACACCTGCTGCCAATATCACGGGGGATTTTGAGTACAGTGTATGGTAACCTCAATCCTGGTTTCAACACGACCGCAATTAGTGAACTCTACCAGGAAATGTATTCTTCACAGTCTTTTATCCGTTTGCTTGACGAAGATACTTTTCCTGCCACACAATACGTGCGAGGCTCTAATTTCTGTGACATTGGTTTTAAAATAGATTCTGTTACCAACCGAATTATCATCATGACTGCCATTGACAATGTGGTAAAAGGTGCCGCCGGCCAGGCTGTCCAGAATATGAACCTGATGTGCGGCTTTAAAGAAGCAACCGGTCTGGAAATTATTCCTCTATTTCCATAAAGTCTATCTCAAGCGATAACGGCCTTCATGGATCATTTACTCCGCAATATCAAGCTTCTCATTGCCTATGATGGCACAGAATTCAGTGGCTGGCAGAGGCAGAAACAGTGCAGAACCATTCAGGGCGAGATAGAAGCCTGTATTAACAGGATAACCCAGGAAAAGATTTCTTTGCATGGGGCCGGCAGAACCGATGCGGGTGTCCATGCTGAAGAAATGACAGCACATTTTAAAACTTCTAGAGCAATCCCCGCTGAAGACTTTTTCCGGAGTTTCAATTCAATGCTTCCAGGTGCTATCAGAATCCTTGCTGCAAGTGAAGTTGATGACAACTTTCATGCAAGATACTCAGCCGTGGGAAAACACTACCGATATACCATTTTTACCGGAAAGATCCAGCCACCATCAAGACGACTTTACTCGTTACATATTAGAGACGACCTCAATCTGCTGACAGTCCGAAAATGTTTGCAACAACTTGAAGGTACCCATGATTTTTCATCTTTTGAAAATTCAGGATCAAGGAACAGGGAAGATACTTCCGGACGCGGTGCGGTCAGAACCATTTTTCAGGCATCGCTAAGCAGAACGGATAACGACCTGCTGATGTTCGACTTTACCGGAGATGGTTTTTTACGGAACATGGTTCGCAATATGGTAGGTTCTCTACTTGATTCAGGGCGGGAACGGCTGTCACCGGATACGCTTGGTAAGATTTTACGTTCAAAAGATAGAACTCTTGCAAGCCCTACAGCCCCCCCTCACGGGTTGAGCCTGATAAAAGTCCTCTACTGATCCTTCAAAGCAGTTTTATTTTTTCACTGCTGAATATCTTGCCAGGAGAGATTGCAGTTTCCACGGGGAAGAAAGACATATCCGTGAATCGTTGCAGAGAGTCATGACCTCACAAAATGAGAGGAACTCTGCATGAGCATCACTTAATTCAGAATCTATCCGCTGAATTATATTGAGCTGCCTTTTCATATCAAGACCGGCAATTTTCAGACTTCTCAGCCAACCGTTCTCGACTTCACGACATATAGTCAGGGCAGAGAGACAGGTTATCCCGGCACCGGATTCGACTGCTCTTTTGATAGCCTCGGGATGCCCCATTTCCATGACTATATTTATATCATCCATATAGTTTCCAAATTTACTGCGAATGGTAGCAACAGTCCCGGAGCCATGTTCACGCATAATCCACTTCTTCCCCTTCAGGTCGCTCTCCATATCAAAAACTTCGTTTTGAGCCAGGGGATCAGTCGGACCGCACAGCACCATCAATTCATCGTTAAACCAGGGTTTAGAAAGTACCTCGTCTTTACCCGACAGCGGTCCTTCCACAAAACCAAGATCCATTTTCCTGTCCAAAACAAGCTTTTCTGAGTACATTGTGTTGTACACAAGCATGTTGATATGTACTTTAGGATGAACGCGTTTAAAAGCACCAATGAGATAGGGAAGGATGTAGTTTCCCAAAGTTGTGCTTGCAACCATCTCGATATGTCCTTCAAGTGTGTCATTTCGCTCAGACATGATCGATTCAATACTGCCTACTTGACTGGTAATATCCTTTGCAAGCGGTAACAGGTAGCGTCCCCGGGCATTGAGCAGCAGGCTTCTTCCATGCCTGTCGAAAAGAGATCCACCGAGCTGATTTTCCAGCTCCGCCAGTGCCATACTCACTGCAGACTGAGTAATGAAAAGCTTCTTACTGGCTTTCGTCACTTGAGCAGTTTCGGCGACAGCTATAAATATTTCTAATTGTCTCAGTGTGATAGACACGGGAAAACCCTAATTCTCTGTTCAATGTTATTGATGCTTTGTATCGTTTATCTTTACCAGTGTTTTGCTAATATATCATTTTTGAGAACTTTCTCAAGTCTTTTTCCTGTAAGGATTTCCAATGAGTACAGGCATCCGGAAGCACCACAACGTAGGATATTCTCATGAAATTCCTATTGACACCCTTATCACAATTATTTAAATTACGGCGGATTCAGTCATTAGCATAAATGTCTACCATCAATGATAACGCTTGGCAAAGTTGTATTTTGTCTCCAATACAATCTTAACAAGGAATCACAATGGAACAGGAGTTCACTGCTTTTCTTTATCAAAAAGATGTGCTCTGGGTTGCGGCGTTTACCCTCGGCGGATTATCTTTTGCACTTGGCCCCATCGCAATTGTCTACTTATTGATGCCCAATAAGACACGGCAGATCGACAACAAATCCCTCCAGTCCATTGAATGCGGTATGGACCCAATTGGCGACCCATGGATCAGGTACGGCGTTGTTTTCTACCTCTATGCTCTCATTTTTCTTGCCTTTGACGTCGACGTTCTTTTTCTTTTTCCTGTTGCCGTCGCATATAACGATGCAGTATTTGCATCGTCTATTCGTGATTTTGTCGAAATTATACTATTTGTTGGAATCTTATCACTGGCTGTCGTCTACGCTTGGATTAAGGGAGTATTTAAGTGGGAACGCAAAACGTACCTTCGTCGTTAGTTCAATTTGCAATAGCAGATAAACTCATCAATATAGGCAGGGCAAACTCACTGTGGCCCCTCACCTTCGGCATCGCCTGCTGCGCTATCGAAATGATGGCTACCGGTTGTGCCAGATTTGATATGTCCCGGTTCGGAGCAGAGGTTTTCCGTCCATCTCCACGACAAAGTGATGTGATGATTGTCGCAGGAACCATTACCAAAAAAATGATGCCCGGTATAAAAGTTCTGTATGATCAGATGCCAGAACCAAAATGGGTAATGGCTCTTGGCAATTGCGCCATTTCCGGGGGTCCATTTGCCTTTGAAGGTCAATACTCCATTGTCCTTGGTGCGGACGAATTCCTCCCCGTCGATGTCTATGTCCCCGGATGTCCACCGAGACCGGAGGCCCTGCTGCAGGGTATTATTGAACTTGAGCATCTTATCTCTGACTGGAAGAGATGGGAAAATCCTGAAATTGCTTAAATTCTTTCACTTACCGAGCCTGGCCTCAATAACTGAGCTTTTTTTGCAGCCTTTCGGAGTATTACAATATGATTATTGAAAAAACAAAGCTGGCTTTCCAGAAGTTGCTTCCGTCAACTGAACCTGAACCTCCCGCAGTCGAAGATCCAGGCGAAGAAGTTGAGGAAGAAAAGGGAAAAAAAGCAAAAGTTAAAAAAGAGCCAAGGCAAAACGGAGTTATTGAATGTGATTATGCCGTCCATGGATATCATCTTGACGCCCAGGTCGCTCCGGACCAACTCATCGAAGCCGTCACTATTGTCGACGAGGCTGAATTTTTTATAGAGAGTATCACTGGTGTTGACTGGATTAAAGAAGGCCAGATTGAGGTAGTTTACGATTTCAGTCGATACGACTTTGATACCTGCCGGGTTGTTATCAGGACGAGGGTTGACCGTAACAATCCTGTTGTCCCGACAATCACCACCATTTATGCCGGTGCTAACTGGCATGAACGTGAGACACATGATTTTTTCGGTATAAAATTTGACGGACACCCACACCTTATCCCGCTGCTCCTTCCCGAAGATGCAGATTTTCATCCACTCTTAAAGGATTTCAAGGCATGAGTTCTCCAATTCAACTCCAACCAGACGAGACATTTGTCCTTAATGTTGGTCCACAGCACCCTGCCACCCATGGTGTGCTCAGAGTCAAGATGGAAATGAATGGCGAGTACATCGTCGACGCTGAGACCGTTATCGGATATATCCATCGGATGCACGAGAAAATGGGGGAAAATAAAACCTACCCCCAATATCTAATGAATCTCAGCCGAATGGACTACCTGGGTGCTTTAGGCTACTCTCACGGTCACGTACTCGTAGTTGAAAAAGCTGCAGGAATTGAGGTTCCTGAACGGGCTGAGTATATCAGGGCCATAATGGTAGAGCTGAACCGCGTTGCTTCCCACCTCTTCTGGTTTGGTGCCTTTGTCATGGATCTTGGAGGATTCAGTCCGCTTATGTATGCACTTCAGGATCGGGAATATATTCTGGATATGCTGGAGGCGGTTACCGGCTCCCGGCTTACCTATTGCTATTTCAGATTTGGCGGGCTTTATAACGATATTGACGACGACTTTATCGACGCCGCCAGACGGTTCATTCCACGCATGCGCAAGTCTCTGATAAAATACGATAAACTTGTGACGGGTAATATCATTTTTCGAAAGAGGCTGGAAGGCAATGCACTGCTGTCAAAAGAGACATGTCGTAAGTACGGTGCTTCAAGTGCAGTAGCGCGCGGCTCTGGTATTAACTTTGATGTGCGAAAAAATGAACCCTATTCCGTCTATCCTGATTTCGATTTTGATGTCCCTGTTTATCATGAGGGCGACTCTCTTGCTCGTTACATGGTTCGGATGGAGGAAATGGAACAGTCTCTTCGTATAATTGAACAGGGTTTAGATAAACTTCCCGACGGACCGATAATGCCAAAGAAAAAACCGAAACTGATAAAACCCCCGGCGGGAGATTATTACCAGGCAGTTGAAACAGCCAGGGGAAGTTTCGGTGTCCGGCTTGTAAGTGATGGGACTAAAACCCCATACCGCTTGAAGCTCAGATCCCCTACGTACTCCAATATGCACTTATTTGATGAATCATGCAGAGGTATGATGATCATGGACGCTCTGGCATTCATGGGCAGCCTTGATCTGGTCATTCCCGAGATAGACAGGTAAGAGGAAACTATTTATGAGCTTAACACTCCTGAATGTAATTTTTGCAGTTGTCGTGGCTATCGCTTTTGCCGCAGCCAACGCCGCCTACCTGGTCTGGGCTGAAAGGAGAGGTGCTGCACGTATTCAACGCCGCCCCGGTCCTAATATTAATGGCCCTTTTGGACTGCTGCAGCCTCCACTTGACGGCATTAAGTTGATGGCAAAACAGCTCATAATCCCGGGTGGTGCCGACAAGGTTCTCTTCATCGCGGCCCCCGTACTTGCAATGTACCCGGCCATCATGAGTTTCGTCACAATTCCTTTCAGTGACACAATTGTTGCCCATAATATTAATGTTGGAATCCTGATGATCTTTGCTTTTGCCTCTACAGGCAGCATGTCTTTGATCTTTGCAGGCTGGAGTTCGCGCAATAAATATTCCATGATGTCTGCCGTCCGTGCAGTGTCTCAGTCGGTAGCTTATGAAATCCCGATGCTTATCACAACGATTACGGTGGTAATGATCGCCGGTTCCATGGATCTTATGGAGATTGTACACCAGCAGTCCAGGTCTATTTTACACTGGAATATTTTCCCACTGCTGGGCAACTCCCACAATATATTGATGCCCGCCTCTTTTCTTATCTTTTTTATCTGTACTCTCGCTGAAACCAACCGTGCACCATTTGATCTTGGCGAGGCAGAAAGTGAACTGGTCGCTGGATTTCATACGGAATACGGCAGTATGGGATTCGGCCTGTTCTTTATGGGTGAATATGCCAATATAGTCATCGGTGCCTGTATGACTACAATACTCTTTTTAGGTGGATGGAGTTGTCCTTTTGGGCTCTTCCCCGGGGTATGGTGGTTCCTCCTTAAACTCTACCTGCTGATAGCAACATTTATCTGGATACGGTGGACCTTTCCTCGTACAACCATCTATGGACTGTTGAATCTTTCCTGGAAGATTCTTATCCCTCTTTCTCTTGTCAATCTCCTGCTTACTGCAGGATTAATAAAGGTGTTTTGAAATGGTCACCTACTTTAAAGACATTTACAGTGGCCTGGTAAGCCTTTTTATCGGCATGGAGGTCACCTTCAAAGAATTTTTCAAGCCCACTGTTACTGTTCAGTATCCCTATGAAACTCTCACCATGACAGAGAGATACCGGGGACATGTTGAGCTTATTGAAAATGATGAAGGAAAACCTAACTGTATCGTTTGCGGTCTTTGTCAGAGGGCCTGTCCTTCTGCCTGCATCACTCTTGCCGGGGTAAAGCCGGAAGGTGAGAAAAAAAAGGTTTTGACTAAATACATTCTCGACTTCACCAGATGTTCTCTCTGTGGCTCGTGCGTTGAATCCTGTAATTTTAACGCCCTGGAGTTTTCAAAAGAATACAACCTTGCATCTACCCGCAGAGAAGATTTCATCTTTGATCTCCTTCAACGCCTTGAGGACAGAAACAAATGATCTCTTCCACACCTATAGCAGCTCCTCCTGCTCTACTCAGCGCAGACGGTTTAGTCGGGGTTATCTTTCTCGTCATGATTGGTGTTACAATTATTGGCGGCCTCATAGCCTGCAATTCTGAACGACTGGTTCGGGCAGTGGCCGGTTTGATTGTCTGTTTCGTTGGAGTTGCAGGGTTGTACTACTTCCTCAACTCACCCTTTGTTGCCATGATGCAGGTGCTTATATATGTAGGAGCAGTTGCGGTAACCATCTCTTTTGCCATCATGCTCGCCGCCCCTGAAGAACAAAAGAAAATTGGTGTTTCCGGGCCTCTTATCGGACCGTTTGGCTTCGGCACCGCCGCTCTTATAGCCGGGGGTTTTTCAGTTCTCGCGGTTAGAACGGAGTGGCCGGTCATAGCAAAAATCAATGATGGCTCCATAAAAAAGATCGGAATCCAACTTTTGACAAATTACTCGATGGTATTTGAACTCATTTCCATTGTACTCCTTATAGCAATTATCGGCGCTCTGGTTATTGCCCGTGTCGAGAGGAAAAACTGATGTCGGTTCTTACCCTGTATAATAGTCTTAATACTTTTCTCATCCTTGGTGCCCTCTTGTTTGGTATGGGGGTATACGGAATTGTCACCCGAAAAACTTTTATTGGAATGCTCATTGCTGCGGAACTACTCCTCGCCGGAGCCTCTGTAAACTTTATGGCTTTCAACAGATTTACCGCACCGGATCCCGTCGTCGGCCAGATTTTCACGCTCTTTATCATGGCAATTGCTGCAGCAGAAGCGGCTATCGGACTTAGTATCGTCATAGCTGTCTACTACCATTACAAATCAATTAACGCTGAAGACATTGTACAACTAAAAGGTTAGCTATGGAGCCATCTGGAATGGACTACAAACTACTCATTGCTCTGATTATCCCGCTCATCGCAACACTAGGGGTCATGCTCAGAGGTGATAACGAAAATATACGGGAAGGAATTTCCTCAGTCTCCTCTATTCTCCTCCTTCTTGTTGTTGGATCAATGGTGCCTGCTGTATTGAAAGGCAACACCCTCTTCTTCCATATGTTTACCATTCTCCCCGGCGTGACAATAGCTCTTCGTGCTGACTCAATGTCGATGATTTTTGCCATTGTAGCGTCCTCGCTCTGGACAATTGCTGTTTTCTATTCCATGGGTTATATGCGCAGCCTGAAAGAGCATGCGCAAACCCGCTTTAATGCCTGTTTTGCTCTTGCAATCTTCGGTGCCATCGGAGTCGCTTTCTCCGACAATCTTTTCACCATGTATCTTTTTTATGAGATTGTCTCCATTTGTACCTATCCCCTGGTCGCACATCATCAGGACGAAGAGGGATACAATGGCGGAAGAAAATACATTGTTTATCTGACTACAACAGCGAAGGCTTTCCTGCTTCCTGCCATGATTCTCATCTATGTTCTTACCGGTACTCTGGATTTTGCACCAAACATCTCCACCGGCATCTTCCCACCGGATATCAACAAGACTCTGGTTATCATGCTCTATATTTTTTGTATATTCGGCTTTGCAAAAAATGGTATCATGCCCTTTCATCACTGGCTGCCGGGGGCAATGGTTGCCCCTACCCCGGTCTCTGCACTCCTCCATGCCGTTGCTGTTGTTAAGGTTGGTGTATTCTGTACCACCAGAGTCATGCTCTATATCTTTGGTACCGAAACGATGCATGCACTCAACCTCGGTATACCAACTGCCTATTTCGTAGGTTTCACAGTCCTGGCCGCTTCCATTATTGCCTTATCCAAAGATAACCTGAAAGCACGACTCGCGTATTCTACTGTGAGCCAGCTCTCCTACATAATTATGGGTGTAGCCCTGCTTACTGATCCCGGAATCCAGGGCGGCCTGATTCATATAGTCAATCATGGCTTCTCCAAGATCACCCTGTTTTTCTGTGCTGGTGCCATCTACGTTGCCAGCCATAAAAAATATATATCTGAGATGGATGGCTTAGGCAGAACCATGCCTTTTACTTTTGGTGCCTTCGGTATAGCATCACTCTCCATGATCGGCGCTCCTCCGGTGGCTGGTTTTATCACCAAATGGAACCTGCTTATAGGCTCCGTTGAGGCTCATCAGCTTGGTATTCTCCTTATTCTGATCGCAAGTACCATGCTTAATGCTGCTTATTTTGCACCTATTACATACAGGGCCTTTTTTGGAAAAAGACCGGCAGGCGAGCCCTTTGAGGGAATAAAAGAAGCACCATTNNCCTAATTTCATGTTGCAATTTGTAAAGGCGGTGACAGGATGATTATACAGATAATCGACTACCTCACGGAACACGCCAGAGCAGTAAAAAATTCCTGCTATGTTGGTGTTGCGATCATACTTATCTGGAGTGTTTTAGGTGTTGACAACCATCACGCCCATACCTGGGTGGAAAAACATATCCCGGGCTTCTGGTCTCTGTTCGGAATTGGGGCAAGTATCGTGCTCATTTTCTTTGCTCGATGGTTCGGCAAGAGTGGAATTATGACCCGAGAGGATTACTATGACAACTAGTTTCATCCACCCGGCCCTTATCCTGATATTTGGCGGCCTTCTTCTGCCTTTTATCAAAGGTCCCTTCAGGAAGCCTTATCTTTTCATAATTCCATTATTGACTCTGCTGAATGTTGTCTATCTGAGTTGGCATCCTGGCGTCTATGGTGTAGTCAATTTCATGGGAGGAGACTGGACTCTCACCTTTGGCCGTGTAGACCGCTTATCAATGGTCTTTGGTTTCATCATGGCTCTCATGGCTGTCATTGGCACAGTATACGGATTACACGTTAGTGATGATCTACAGCATATAGCTGCCTGGTTCTATGTTGCAGGCTCCTTAGGAGTCATTTACTGCGGCGACTACCTGGTACTCTTCCTCTTCTGGGAATTAATGGCTTTTGCTTCAACATTTCTTATCTGGTTCAATAAAGATAAAGGTTCCCTTGCCGCAGGATATCGCTATCTCCTCGTACACACCTTTGGCGGAGTGGTACTTCTTCTGGGTTTTGTTCTCAGATATCAGGCGACAGGTGATCTCTCCTTTGTTCTTCTCAGTGAAGAGAACACACATCTTTATACCTGGCTTATCATGGCTGGCCTTATGCTTAACGCTGCGGTGCCACCGCTTCATTCCTGGCTTCCGGATGCGTACAGTAAAGCCACTGTTACCGGTGCAGTTTTTATGTGTGCTTTCACCACTAAAACTGCCATTTATACCCTGGCGAGGGGTTTTGCCGGGTTTGACATCCTGATCGTTCTGGGTGTTGTCATGGCCATTTACGGAATTATATATGCTATCATTGAGAATGATATTCGCCGACTCCTTGGTTGGGAAATTGTCAGTCAGGTTGGCTATATGGTCGCTGGTGTAGGGATTGGAACTGCCCTTGCCATCAATGGTACATGTGCCCACGCCTTTGCTCATATACTCTATAAAGGGCTGCTGTTTATGGCAGCTGGAGCGGTTATCCATGCTACCGGGAAATCCAAATTTACAGACCTTGGAGGTCTCTATAAAAAAATGCCGCTTACCTTCTTTTTCCTGGTAATAGGCGGTATTTCCGTATCCGCTTTTCCTTTCTTTTCAGGTTTTGTGACCAAGTCCATGATCATAGCTGCCGGTTTTCAGGAACATCTTCTGATCCCGGCTTTTCTCCTCACCATGGTCTCCGTCGGCACTTTTTTAGTAGCCGGCCTGCGTTTACCCTATCTTATTTTCTTCGGTGACACCAGGTGCAGCGATGAAACCTGGGCCAAAGCAGAAGATCCACCGTGGAATATGCAGCTGGCGATGTTAGCCGCCGGTTTTTTCTGTCTGCTGATCGGCTCATACACACCATTTCTCTACAATATGCTGCCCTATACAGATGTTGCTTTTCATCCCTATGGCAGTTACCACCTCAGTGAAACCCTGCAATTACTTGCTTTCACTGCGATTATTTTTATCTTCCTGAAAGATAAAATCGGCGCGAAGGCTACCATCAGCCTGGATCTTGACTGGTTTTATCGAAGAGGAGGACGTCTTTTCCTCTGGCTGGCTAAAAACCCTATACAGTGGCTCGACACCTGTTGGGGATCAGCATACAAAGTAGTCGGCCTCTACCCTCTCATGACCACTGCACGATTCTGGTCATGGTTTGACTGGCATGGTATCGACGGTGTTGTAGACGGGAGTGCCAGATGTGTGCGAGCTATTGGCCGCAGATTAAGCCTCACCCTGCAAAGGGGACAGATTCAGCAGACAATTTATATTTCCATCACCTTTGCGGCTATTCTTCTGGTTTCGTATGTCTGGTTATAACACTTTGAACTCAAGGATCACTTCGTAATGGATCAACTACTGCTTAATACCGGCTTCCCAATTCTGAGTGTACTCATTTTTCTGCCTTTAGCAGGAGCGTTATTGCTTCTCTTCACCAAAAATGATGCCATTTGTAAAAATATTGCCCTGCTTGTCACAAGCCTCGTTGCAATTATATCAATCTGGCTCATTTTCGGCTTTGATAAGAGTTCAGCACAGTTTCAATTTGGTGAACATTACAGCTGGATAAACACTCTGAATATAAATTATACTATTGGCGTAGACGGCATCTCTATTTTGCTGATCCTTATGACCACTTTCATAATGCCGTTTTGTGTCCTTGCCTCATGGTCTTATATAAAAACTAGAATTCAAGCTTTCATGATCTGCATGCTCATCATGGAAACTGCCATGATTGGAGTTTTTGCCGCCCTCGATTTTGTACTCTTTTACGTACTTTGGGAGGCAATGCTTATCCCAATGTATATGCTCATTGCTATATGGGGCGGGCCAAGAAAAATATATGCGTCTATCAAATTTTTTCTCTACACCCTTTCAGGTTCTATCCTGCTGCTTGTTGGAATAATCTGGCTTTACACTGCCAACAATTACAGTTTTTATATCCCTGACATGATGTGGCAGGATTATTCCCTCACGGCTCAAATTTACCTCTTTCTTGCATTTTTCCTCGCTTTTGCCATCAAGGTACCCATGTTTCCCTTCCACACATGGCTACCTGCAGCACATGTTGAAGCCCCGACAGCCGGCTCAGTGGTTCTTGCCAGTATCTTATTGAAGATGGGAACCTACGGCTTCCTGCGTTTTGCTTTGCCGATCACCCCGGAGGCAACCGTCATTATGATGCCATATGTTCTCTGGCTGTCAATTGCAGGTATTATCTACGGTGGCTTTACCGCACTTGCTCAGAGTGACATGAAAAAACTCATCGCTTACTCTTCAGTTGGCCATATGGGTTTTGTAACACTTGGAATCTTTGTTCTTAATATTGAAGGGGTTGAAGGTGCTATTTTACAAATGATAAATCACGGTATTACTACGGGGGCCCTGTTTCTTTGTGTGGGTATGATCTACGAAAGGACTCACAGCCGTGAATTGAAGACCGCGGCAGGCTTAGGTAAATATATGCCCATATTTATCACCTTCCTCGCTTTCTTTTCCCTCTCATCATTCGGTTTTCCCGGCACAAACAGTTTTGTCGGTGAATTTATGATTCTGGCCGGTGCATTTGAATTTGACACCAGTTTAGGCAGATTCCCGTATCTTGCCCTGGCGGCTATTCCCGGTGCTGTTCTTGCNNCGACCTGAATCTGCGGGAAATAGTGACTCTTGCACCGTTTCTCTTTTTTGTATTTTGGATTGGACTCGGACCACAGCCGTTTCTCGACTTGATACATACAAGTGTTGTGCAATTATTGGATCAATTTCATGCACATCAGGCTACTACTGTGGCAGCAGCCAATGTGCTGTTAAACTGAGTTAAAATAAACTCGTAAAAGGTAACGCAATGCTATTTCTCCCTGAATTAACGCTGTTAGGAGCTGGCCTGACTCTCTTCATTTTCAGTCTAGGAAAGCCAGGTAGTGGCAAAATAAGGAACCTGGCGCTATCTCTGGCAGCTGTCACATTTCTTGCAACAATGCTTTGTATCAACGCTGAAGGTACTCTTTTTTATAATTCCTACAAAGTCGACTTCTTCTCTCAGTTTTTCAAAGTACTTATTGCTTTGGCAACCTTCATAGTCCTTATCTTCAGTGGTAAACTGGATGGTATAGAAGAAGATATTCAGCCGGAATATTATCTCTTCCTTTTCATGTCAGTCCTTGGCCTTATGATGCTCGTATCCAGTGTTGAACTTCTGGCGATTTTTATTTCTCTGGAGCTCTCATCATTTGCTGTATACCTTATGGTACCAATGAGAAAGGCAGGGAAAATGGGCGGAGCTCAAGTAGAGGCAGGTATCAAATACCTACTCTACGGGGTTGTGGCCACCGGCCTGATGCTCTATGGAATGAGTTATATCTATGGCCTGACCGGATCAACCCACCTTGGAGAAATTGCAGATAAACTATCTCGAATGTACAACCAGCCTGCCGCCGTGATTGCAGTAGTTCTTGTTTTGGCCGGGTTCTTCTATAAGCTTGCCCTGGTTCCGCTTCATTTCTGGGTTCCTGATGTTTACGAAGGTGCCTCCAATGAAACTACATCTTTTATCGCTACGGTTCCTAAACTGGCAGCGGTTGCCCTTCTTATCCGCATTGTTACCCTGGTTACGCCGGACGGAAATGTTATGACCCAGGTATTAATGGTTTGCGCCATCGCATCCATGTTCTATGGCAACCTTTCGGCTCTCGTGCAGACAGACGTCAAACGATTACTTGGGTTCTCAGGGATCTCCCATGCGGGGTTTGTTCTTCTAGGCCTTTTAACATTTGATCTTACCGGTTATGCAACAGCTATGTATTACATCGTTGGGTATGTTTTTATGAATCTGGCATGTTTCCTGGTCGTATGTGCAGTTGCTCAAAATGGAAATAATGTATCGATAGATGACCTGACCGGCTTACATAAAAGAGCTCCCCTACTTGCACTTACATTGACAGTAGGTCTTTTCGCGCTTGCCGGCATTCCCCCCCTGGTTGGTTTCACAGGAAAATTCATGCTGCTCGTCGCCGCATTAAAACAGGGATACCTCCTCCTGGTCACCCTGGCTGCAATTAACACAGCTATAGCTATCTACTATTACCTCTCTGTCGTGAGAATTACTTTCTGTACAGATGATGCAGATCGAGGGAGTGTAATAACAGGTCGTTTTCATTACATTCTATGCTTTTCACTGATTCTGATCATAATCATTATGGGTACAGTTCCACAAAAATTTATTGATATAACAACTACTGCGGTGCAAACCCTCGTTTAATGCCTTTGAAATAATTTTCTTGTTTTGTTATAGAAATTTACATTGATTTTTTTGCCGGCCTTGAGAGTGACTTCTCAAGGCCTTTTTATTTAACCATCTCAAACTCTGAATTTATACGAGAATACAATTTCTATGAATATATGGCTCTTTTTCATTCTTTTCGTGCTCATCTTCACATTCTTTCTTGAAGCAGTTGTTTCCTTTCTAAACATTGGGGCACTTACCTCCACGCTTCCCAAAGAATTCGAAAACATTTATGATAATGACAAGTATAAAAAGTCTCAGGAATATACAAAAATCACTTCCAAATTCAGCCTGATACAAAATGGATTCTCCACTCTTATTACCATCCTGTTTTTATTACTTGGCGGTTTTAATATGGTTGATCTCTGGGCCAGAGGTTTTGGATTTAGTGAAGTAATAACAGGACTTATCTTCACCGGTATCCTGATCTTATTCAGTTTTTTATCAGGGCTTCCTTTTTCAGTCTATTCTACTTTCGTCATCGAAGAACAGTTTGGATTTAACAAGACTACTGTTCAAACTTTTATTTTCGATATAATAAAGGGTTCAGTTCTTATTATCGTTATTGGTACTCCTATTCTCACCCTGATTCTATGGTTTTTTATGTCAACAGGAACCTACGCATGGTTTTTTTGCTGGGTTGGTGTTTTTATAATATCGCTTTTCCTACAATTCATCGCTCCTGTTGTCATCATGCCGCTCTTTAATAAGTTTTCCCCCATTGAAGAAGGCGTTTTAAAAGACAATATCCTGCGCTATGCCAATCAGGAAAACTTTAAACTCCAGGGCATCTACACAATGGATGGATCAAAAAGATCTTCTAAGCTCAATGCCTTTTTTACAGGATTGGGAAAATTTAGAAAAATTGTGTTCTATGATACTTTACTCGAAAAACTTACAGAACCAGAAATTATTGCAATCCTCGCCCACGAAATGGGCCACTTCAAACTCAAACATATCACAAAAATGATTGTGGGATCTGCAATCCAGACAGGTATACTATTTTACCTGCTCTCTCTGTTCCTTCACAGTAAAGATCTTTCAACCGCCTTCAGTATGCAGCACATGTCAATCTATTCAAGTCTTGTCTTCTTTGGTTTTATATATTCCCCGGTCAGCATGCTGACCTCCATCATCTTTAATGTCATTTCCCGCAAGCACGAATATGCTGCTGATAAATATGCTGCTGTCACCACAGCCCAACCAGAATTGCTTATTGAAGGTCTTAAGAAGTTAACGATAGCTAATTTGAGCAATCTCACCCCCCACCCTCTTCATGTTTTTCTACATTACAGCCATCCCCCGGTACTTATGCGAATTAAAAAATTGCAACAGCTGGGCAATCCCCCTCAATAACCAACAAATATTCACCTTGACACTACCATTGGTTAGATGGTTAGCTGGTAAAAGTACAATTACACTTCATTCGGAGTCTTCGCTGAACTGTCTTTTGTCAGGCGGATTCAAACCTACCCATAGAATGTACAGCTTTTATCATTTTTATTTTGGCCTATTGCTTTTTGACAACGAAATGGTATTATTTTTCAAACAAATTTATGCTTAAAATTCTGCTTTCAGGAGAACAATATGGAAAACAGTGAGTTCCGTAAGCCCTTAATCCAATCAGCCGCTATTCTCTTTGCTGTACTTATCCTTTTTGCTTTCATATCCTCCTCAACAACCGGCGGTGCTATGGCAATATTCTCAGGGATAGGTAACCTTGTTCTCTTTTTGATTGGTTTAGCAATTGCACTTCCATTTTCTATTGCTATCATTATTGCAATTTTCCTCGGAGCTGTAGCATTATATTCTCGAGAGACTTCCGCTCAAATGTACTCTGAGTTAAAAAAAAACTTTTCAGAAAACATAGTCACGCTTAAGGATAAATGGTCCTGCTCTACTGGCATGTCAAATCAGGCCTATTCCAAGGAAGAGGCTGGCCAGATGAAACAGGGTATTGTACAACTGGAAGAAAACAGTGTGGTTCTGCAAGAAAAAATGCAGGTACTCAAAAGTGACAATAGCACCCTTACTGAAAACCTGGCTAGCCTGACAGAACAAAACTTTGCTCTAAAAGGACAACTCGACGAATTTGGTCATGCTGTCGACAAATTAGAAAATTCTAAAAATGAGTTGCATGAACTTGTCTCAGCACTTAGCATCAAAATTGATGACAGCCAGGAAGCTGATCTAAAAGACCAGGTATCGAAATTTGTGGTACTACAAAGCGAATCAAACAAAAACCTGGAAGCTATTGCAGCTCGAATAAATGCTCTTGAAACTAATATCAAACAGTCCCCCACTGCCGGGATTTTTTCATATATCGAAAGTGATGCTGACCAGACCGTATTCATAGCAAAGATCGAAGAAGCTGTGTCCCAGGAAATGACCTATGCACAAATTGATGATTTCCTCACCGAAAACCTCAGTCCGGAACTGGATAAAATAATTAAAGATCATCCTTCTTTGACAAAAATTTATATCCGCAACCTGAAACGAGAATAATCTAACCCGACTAATCGGAAAACTTTCAGTCTCGCTGGATAAGTACCTTGAAAGTAAATGGCACAGCATAATTTCAAAATAGACTTCTTGGTTCGAAGTCGGAGTTTATACCCTGGTTTTTAAGGGTGCTTATTTCTTGTTTTTTATGACAGAGGTTCAGGAGTAAGGTACTAACCCCGATAAATTGGGTCAGGGGTTTCGGGTTTCACCAATGTTTTGGTCTACATGGGTCTGCAGGATTAATTCCTTCAAGCCCATTTTTCTTTATTGCCTTATTCATCATTTTTTCCTTGACGCCATGCTGCCAATCAAGTAGTTTGCCGCGATCTTTTGTGGTGAGCGGGCTTGGGGACAAGCTGGCTTGGCCGGGGTGGAAACTCCTGAATAAAAGAGAGAAAACGGTTAACAATTTGATTGACAATGTCTTAATCTGA
>LGVF01100838.1_pt1 | contig 21055 bp, 25 predicted proteins | sample 469901 | NCBI WGS metagenome assembly LGVF01 (sample SAMN03893561, study PRJNA290197) | marine sediment metagenome | material: sediment; isolation source: combined push core samples #3730, #5133, and #5579 collected at Hydrate Ridge | place: Pacific Ocean: Hydrate Ridge
ATGAAAGTAATCCCACATCGGAGCAGATATTGTGCTGCGAACCCTTAAACTAGCGCCATTCGTGGCATATCCCTGTTTTTTCAGTTCTGCGGCAAAGGATTCAGCGTGTTGGCGCTCAAAAAAGCCTTGATAGGGAAGGCAACCGGCGATGGGAAAACACCAGAGTAGCGGTTTCAGGTCGAACTCTTTGGCTGCGACCACGTTCCAGGTGGCGTAGGGACGTTGCAAGTCGCTATAGCTTCGGTAACTGTCGTTGTCGGGAAGTTGTAGCTCGTTGCTGGCAAAATCGCGGATGCGGGAAAACTCTCGCAGTTGTTCGGCCAGTTCGTCGGATGTGGAAGGGTCGGATAGGAGTTTGGCGATGGGGGCTCTGCCGGTGAGCAGAGCCAGGTGTCCCTGAGTGCAGTGGGCATAATAGCCAAGCTGACCGCAGCCGGTCAATGCTATCAGGCTTGCTATTGCCGAAAAAATTCTGGTCAGGCTTTTGAGTTTCAGCTTGTTCTCCTGTAGCAAGAGCGCAAACTTAGGGACGTAAGGTAGATACAAAAATCCCCGACTATAAGCCGGGGATTTTCAATGTCTGTTATTCGTTGGATGCTTTGGGGCAACCGCCGCAACCCTTGCCAGCTGCTGCGGATGAGCAGGCCGGTTTGGCGGCGGACTTTGAATAACCCTGTTGGTACCAGCCGCTGCCCTTAAGGGCAAAGGCGGTTTGGGAGATCAGTTTGTTGACCGGGCCGCCACAGGCTTGGCATCCGGTCAGCGGATCGTCGGAAAACTTTTGTCTGGCTTCAAAAACCAGACCGCATTTTTCGCATTGGTACTCGTACATCGGCATGGGACAACCTCCAAGTTTTTTATCGTCGCCAATCTAACCACTTACCTCCTGTTTGTCAAGGGGCCGCGACAGGGTTCGAGGTTGCCCGGGGCTGCTGGCAGATTTTTGTTGCCAAGAAGTGGCAGGGTCATGGTATAAATTAACGCTAATTGTTTCAGTTGTCGGGCTACCTCTACCAGTCAACGGCCTTGAGCCGTACTTCCTGCCTGCCGACAGACTCCATTTTGCTGTAGGTTGTCAGGTAGAGAGATGAGCTTCTCAGGTCTATCCAAGCAAAGGATTTTACCTCTTTGGTTCCTGCTGATAGCGTGTTGTCTGTTTGCCGGTATTCCGGCAACCGATGGGCTGGCCGCGGGAGCGACGTCGCTGCTCTCCCTCGGTGAAGGCGCGGAACGTTACGAGGTCGGTCCCCATCTGGAAATACTGGAAGACGCCGAGGGGCAGTGGGCCATCGGCGATGTCGCCCAGTCCACCTTCAATGCTGCGTTCTCTCCCATCCATTCCTCCACCGTCAATCGCGGTATCAGTTCTTCCACTTATTGGGTACGATTTTCTCTCTGCCAGCCGCCGGATAGTGTTTCCGCCTTGTCCCGTAAAGTTCCCTGGCTACTCGACATCGGCTGGCCCTTTTTCGATCAGGTCGATGCCTATCTGGTGACCGGTGCATCGTCCCATGTCCCACCAACTGTCGTGCCGGTGCCATTTTACGATGTTTTTCGTCCCATCGGCGGTCGCCTCTCTGAAAGCCAGGGGCTGTTGGCCCGGCTGCCAAAGCTTTCTCCTACCGAACAGACGATTTATCTGCGCTTGCACCCTGACGGTGTGTTTTTTCTCTATCCGGTGATCTGTACCGTCAAAAGCTATCTGGAGACTTCGGCGCTGCGGATGCTCTGGTTTGGTCTCTATCTGGGTCTTTTGCTGGCCCTGTTGCTCTACAACCTGTTTCTTTACTTTTGCCTGCGTGATCGTAGTTACCTTTGGTATGTGGCCTCCATTGCGGCGATTGGGGTCTACTTTCTGGGAATCAACAGGCTGACCTTCGAATTCCTCTTCGACCATCCGCCGACCACGGTCTTGCGCCTCAGTTTAGTGGCTCTGGCCGCCAGCTTGATCGCTCTGGTGTTGTTCGCCCGTTCCTTCCTGCAAACCAAGGCACGGGCACCACAGACCGACCGCGCCATGCAAGGGCTGCTGCTTCTGTTGCTGGCCGTTCTGCTGCAAGTCCCCTTTATGTCCATGGCCTACCTCAACCGCTGTTATCTGGTGGTCGGCGGTCTGGTGCCCTTTGCGCTTGTCACCGCTTCTGCGGTCTGTTGGTGTCGCGGCTATCGTCCGGCTCGCTTTCTGGTTTTGTCCTGCGGGCTTTACGGGGCTTGCGGTATTGTCTATGCCCTGACCTTTATGGGCTGGCTGCCTTTTAACGATGCCACTTTTCACAGTTATCAGCTCGGTTCCGCTCTGGAGGCAATTTTCCTGTCCTTTGCCCTGGCCGATCGCATTAATCTGTTGCGCCAGGAGCGGGAGCAGCTGAGCCATAGCGAACGGCGTCATAAAGAGCTGGCGGTAACCGACGGTCTGACCGGACTCTACAACCGCCGTTGTTTCGAAACGCAGATCGCTCTTGAAATTGAAGGGGCAGATCGGCTCGGTCATAAACTGACCCTGATGATGTTGGACGTGGATAATTTTAAGACGTTCAATGACAGCTATGGCCACCAGGAGGGCGATCGGGTACTGACCACCCTGGGCCGAATCATGCTTTCCTGTGTGCGGGATAAGGATGTGGCCTGCCGCTATGGCGGCGAGGAATTCACCATTATTTTGCCGGGAGGACAGAATTCCACGGCCGTGGAAATCTATGAAAGAATCAACGGCGAGCTGGAAGCCCACCGGTTCGGACCTGAAGGACAGAACGCTGGTCGGATCACTATGAGCATCGGCGTGGCGGAACATCTGCCGGACGAACCGGCGGAGAACTTGGTGCTCCGCGCCGATAAGGCCCTGTACGAAGCCAAGGATCGAGGCCGAAACCAGATCGTTATTGCCAGCCGGGAACCGGAAGCGGTCTTTTTCTCCTGTTTCGGCTCATCCCCTTCCAGCGACCAGCCCTACCTCTAGCTGGCGGTCCCAGTCTTCTTCTTGCTTTTTAGACCGAAATCCCCCCCCCTCAGGCTTTGACCTCGGTGGTTCCAGCGTTTTATTGCTGCTGAAGAGCCGCACGCAAGGCCACTTGAATAGCCCTCTGTACCGCCTGCTCTTTCTTTGTCCCTTCTACCTTTTCGCTTTGACTACGATCTGCCAGCACTGCGCAGATGCAGGCCGCGGCAAAGCCATAGACTCCCGCCATCTTGAACAGGGTGCCGGCTTCCATTTCGTAATTGGCAATGTTGAGTCGACGGTATTCCTCGGTGATGCCCTGTAGCCGCCTTAGCAGGTGGGGGTTGGCTGACGACCGGGTCCGTTCCTGTCCTTCGTAGAAGGTGTCAACAGAAGCGGTGATGCCGAGGTGCCAGGGTACATGGAGGACACGGGCTGCTTCGACCAGGGCAACGGTGAGAAAGGGGTCTGCGGCCGCCGGATATTCGAGAGGGGCGATATCCTCGGCAGCCCCTTGGCGGCAGAGGGCTGCTCGACTGATCACCAGGCTGCCGGTTGTTATGTTGTCTGCGATGGCGCCGCAGGTGCCGACGCGGATCATCTGCCGAATGCCGACCTGATAGAGTTCGTTGACTACGATGCTCAGCGACGGTCCGCCCATGCCGCTGGTGGCGATCAGCAGGGGACGACCATCCGCCAGGCTCACCATATAGCTGTTCAGACCACGCTGCTGGGACAGGATTTTGAGTAACGTCACCCCCGGGGTCTGCTCGGCGATCTGCCGGCTGCGTTCAGGGTCGCCGCAGAGCAGGGCCATGAGCGGGGCAGGCTCACCCAGGTCCCGCCGACTGAAGCCGATATGGTAGAGAGGTTCAGAACTCATGATCTTCGCTCCAGTGGTCGTTGCACCGAAAAGGCCTTGGGTAGCAAGTCTGCGAGAGAAATCTCCAGGCGTTGGTCGCCTTGGCACAGGGAGATAATAACTGCTTCGGCAGCGAATTCCCGCAGTACCTGCCGGCAGGCGCCGCAGGGCATGGTCGGGGTTTCCGTCGGAGTATAAATGGCCAGGGCGACGATCCGTCGCTGTCCCTGTGAGACGGCGTTGAACAGGGCGACCCGCTCAGCGCAGCAGGACAGACCCAAAGAGGCATTTTCCACGTTGCAGCCGGTCACGATCTGCCCCCTGTCGGTCAGTACCGCCGCTCCGACGGGAAAGTTGCTGTAGGGGGCATAGGCGTATCCGCAGGCCTGACGGGCTGCATCCTCAAGGGCCACCTTTTGCGCAGGATTCAACTTCTTCATGGCAAGTCTCCGGTCGCAATTCAGCGGCGCTGCCAGCGCAGCCAGAGGCGAAGCAGCTTTTGCAGCCTGGGGGTCAGACGGCTGCGCTGATAGAGGTCGGCCAGCTTTTTTATCGCTTCGGCCTGAGTCGGATAGGGGTGCAGGGTGCGACCGATAGCCGCCAGGCCGATGCTGTTGGTAACGGCAAGGGCAAGTTCTCCGATCATTTCGCCGGCATGCTGGGCCACGATGGTCGCGCCGAGGATCTTGTCACTGCCTTTTTTCAGATGGACGCGAGCAAAACCTGCCGTTTCTCCATCGATCCGGGCCCGGTCGCTGTCCGCCAGAGGCACGGTCATGGTGTCGACCTGATAGCCCCGATCGCGCGCTTCCTTTTCATGCATCCCCACATGGGCGATCTCGGGAGAAGTATACGTGGTCCAGGGAATGACGAGCCGTGAATTGCGCTGCCTGCCCATGAATAGAGCGTTGGCAATAACGATGCGCGCCTGAGCGTCAGCCGTATGGGTAAACTTGTAAAGCGAACAGACATCTCCGGCGGAAAAGATCCGGGGATTACTGGTTTGCAGGCGGTCGTTGACCGTAACTCCCGCTTTGGGGTGATAGTCGACCCCAGCTTTTTCCAGATCGAGGCCTTCGACGTTGGGGGCCCGGCCGATGCCGACCAGAATCTGGTCGACGGCCAGTTGCCTGGTGTGGCCGTTTTCTTCATAGCCGATGATTCGTTCGTTACCCCGCTGCTCAACCTGTTGAGTGCGGACGTTGAAACAAAGTTGAATCCCTTCAGCCGCAAAGGTCTGGTGCACAATAGCGGCGGCGTCCTGATCTTCTCTTGGCAGCAATCGGGGGCCGTATTCCAGGATCGTCACTTCACTGCCAAGGCGGGCAAAAGCCTGGGCCAGCTCGCAGCCGATGGGGCCTCCACCGAACACCGCCAGTCGGGTCGGAAGTTCACTGAGGGAGAAGACCGTTTCGTTGGTCATATAACCAGCTTCCTCCAGTCCCGGAATGGGGGGAGCCGCGGCTCGAGCACCGGTACAGATGGCTGCTTTTTTAAAGGTCAGGATTTGTTCCCCGACCTGCAATCGGTCAGGAGCGGTGAAGTGGCCCTCACCGAGAAAAACATCGACTCCGAGTTCCTCGCTGAATCGCCGCGCAGAATCGTGGTCACTCAGCCCAGCCCGAACCTTCTGTAGGCGGGTCATGACCTCGGCAAAATCGATTCGCAGGTCGGTTCCGCCAAGAATTCCCAGCGGTCCTGAATGGCGAGCGTCGTGCATGGCTCGGCCGGAACGAATCAGGCATTTGGAAGGAACACAGCCTTGGTTAAGGCAGTCTCCGCCTAGCAGAGATCTTTCCACCAGAGCTACCTTGGCACCGAGTCCGGCTGCGCCAGCAGCGGTGACCAGGCCCGCTGGGCCGCCACCGAGGACCACCAGATTATAGCAGGGCGCTGGCCGCGGGTTTATCCAGTCGGCCGGATGGACATTGTCGAGCAGGGCTTGGTTGCTTGCGCTAACGGGTAAGACGGTGGGGTGTTGGGTCATTGGACCGCTCCCGGGGAGTTATGGCAGAGAGAACATTAAAAGGACAAACCATAGCCGAAACAATTAGGTTCAAGTATGTCATGGAAAGATCAGGGCTGGTTTTGGCGATTTCTTTTGGCTGTGAAGAAGAGCACCATTATTGCTGAGGGCGCTGTGGCCCATGGAACGCCCTTCTGTTAGCGTTTTTTGCGTCGAAACAGATCGGTTTTTAGACTGGAAACCCGGTCGAGAAAGAGCAGGCCGTCAAGATGGTCCAGCTCATGCTGGATAGCCACGGCTTCAAAACCGGTAGCGCGAATGACCTGTTGGTCACCACGGCGATCGAGAAATTGCACTAGGATTTCCTCGGCCCGGACCACATTGCCGGTGTAGTCGGGAACGCTCATGCAGCCTTCGCGCATGATCTTCTGTCCCGATTGTTCGAGGATTTCCGGATTGATCATCACCAACTGGCCGTGGTTGTTATCTCGGCCGAGTTTGCTGTTGGAAACATCGACCACCACCACCCGTTGCGAGACACCGATTTGGGGTGCCGCCACTCCGACGGAGTGGCCGGAGGCGAGCATGGTGTCGAGCAGGTCCTGAACCAGGGTGTCGCACGCTTGATTCAGTTCAGCGATCGGCTCACAGACCGTTTTCAATCGGGGATCGGGATAACAGAGAATTTCGCGAACAGCCATTGGTTACAGCTCCACCGGCGTGATGTCGCGCACCGAGATGTCGACCTGCAGTCTATCCTTTAATTCGGCCATTACTTCAGCCAGCTTTTCGAGAGGGATACCAGGCGGCAAAACAGCTTCGATCATCATCACATAGACCGGCCGCTCCGGCGAACCGACCAGTTTGGTGTTGAGGTCGGTGATGTTGATTTGTCGATCGCCCAGTTCCTTGACGACCGGATAGACGATTCCCGGTTTGTCGGACCCGTAGACTGAAATCAGGCAGAGTTCGCCCTGTAGATGGGGAGCGGCCTCACCGCCGGGCTGCAGGGTGCGGAGAAAGACTGACAGGCCATCTTTCTCGATAGGTTCAAAGGCAGTGCCGAAGCTTTCTAGTGTGTCGAATTGGGGATGGGATATAATCAGGATCATGGCAAACTGGCCGCCGAGAATGGTACAGCTCGAATCGGCGATATTACAGCCGAGATCAAACAGAATTTTTGTCACTCGGGCGACAATGCCCGGATGGTCGCGGCCGATGATAGTTAGGGCAAAATGGTTCATAGCGGTCTCCTGCTGAGGTAGATACGATAGGTGAACCGTTGCGTTGGCGATCCATTTCTTCTAACATGACTTGTCGAAAAATACTATCTTTCTGCAGGAGGCAGGGCATTGTTGAACCGTAAGGATTTGGCCATCACTTTTTTCAGGGCTTCTGGCCCCGGAGGCCAGAAAAAAAACAAGACCGAATCGGCGGTGCGGATTAAGCATCTGCCCACCGGAATTATGGTTGTCGCCACGGAGGAACGCTCTCAGCAACGCAACCTGGAACGAGCTCTGCAGCGTCTTGAAGAACGACTGCAGGCACAGCGCCGCCGGCCAGCAAAGCGGATTGCCACTCGGCCGGGCCGCGGTGCCCGAGAACGGCGGTTACAGCAGAAGCGGCAGCGATCGGAAGTCAAAAGCAGTCGTAAGAACTGGCCGGATTAAGTTTCTAGCGCACAACGATAGAAGCGCTGCGATCAAAGGGGTTGGTTCGCAGGGTGAGGGAAAAGAGGAAGGGGTAGCTGTGCTGCAACTGCTGCACATAGAGCAGCCATTGACGCACCACTTGCGAGTAGGCGCGGCGTATGTCGCCGCATAAATGGTCATTGTCGCTCGCCGGCAGAACGTCTATGTCCTTGCGGTGCTGTAGTTCTTCTTTGAGATGCATGACGGCGATGAGCAGATCGGTGAAGGACTCGTGCTCAAGCATATAGGGGCTCTCAATCAGGCGCACCAGCAATTGGGATTGCTCACCGATAAAATCGCGCAACTTGTCGAGGTCGATCTTTTCGACCTCGACTTTGTACAGGTGCCGATCGAGTTTTTTCAGGGCCTGCTGGTAGCTGCGGGCATTCCAGTCATCGTCCAATTTCAGAACCCGTTCCAGATCGTCGCGGTGACAATCGGCCTCGGCAAAGAAACGCATCAGTTCTGTCCCCGCTTCACTGAAAAAGAGCCCGATCACCATTTGCAGTTTTTGCAGACGAATCTGATTGTCGCGCCGCTCGATAAAGATCTCAGTGGCGTTGGCCAGCAAACTGACGAAGGTTCCGACGCCGGCAAAGATCAAAACGATGGCCAAGCCTTTACCGGTCGTGGTGGCGGGGGAAATGTCCCCGTAGCCGACAGTGGCGATAGTCACCATCGTGAAATAGGCGGCATCGATCAGAGACAGCTGTTCAACCAGCATGAAACCAAAAGTGCCGACCAGCATCACCAGAATGAAAATGGTCAGATAGATGAATAGGCGGGTTTTGTTTGTGCGGGACATCATGATGAGTATTTACTTGCTGTGGTTACGGGTTTAGAGAGGTTAGAGCGGCGCCGGTAGCGGAGTCCGTCATCGGCCTTTGTATTGAACTCCAGTGTTTCAGTGGACCGATCCACACGGCCAGGCAGCGCGGCACGGCCAGCCATCCCGGCAGTATATCAAGGTGCCGCCAGCAACAGGGTAGCCACCGACAGGGCAAAGGTCCAGAGAAAAATCCGCCTGAGCAAGGGGCCGGTAGATTGCAAGGGCATGTCTGGAAAGAGACCAGCCCGTTGCAGATCGAGACGATGGCGCAGGGCAAAGAGCCAGAAGTGGGGCAACTGCCAGAGCAGCAGCAGACCGCTGAGCAGGAGCAGGCGATAGTCATTGAGTTGGCCGCTAGCCAACCAGCCCAGGGCTGGGGCCAAGCTGCCGCAGCAGGCGCCGGGTAGCAGGGCCAGGGATGTATGCCGTTTGAGCGGAGTGTAGAGACCGTTGTAGTAAAGCAGTGCCGCAACACCGGCTAGCGCGCTGCGCTTATCGCAAATGGTCAGTAGCGCCAGGCCAAGGCTACTGGCAATGACCGCAGCGGTGACTACCGTACGAGGTTGCAGATGGCCGGCGGGTAGCGGCCGCTTACGGGTGCGGAGCATGCGGGCATCGCTGTGCCGCTCCTGGACCTGGTTGAGCATGGTGCCGGCCATGGCCAGCAGTAAGGTGCCCAGACTCAATGGCAGGACAATAGTCCACGAGGCACCGGGACAGAGCAGCCAGCCAATCAGGGAGGCTGCAGCCACCGCGGCGCAAAGACGAACCCTCAGCAGACGGGCGATCATTGATCTGCCGGGGCAGTCGATAGCGCATCGCTGCACAGGTAATCGATCAGAACCTGTAATTCATCGCTCGGGATCTGCCCCTGATAAGAAGGCATGATTGGTGGATAACCCTGCACCAGATCGGTTTGGGGTTGCAGTATGGCTAGCTGTACATAGTTTAGATCGACAATCAGGGTTTGTTCGCGCCCTGCGCTTACCACTTGTACCTGCCTACCGAACAGACCCTGAAATGTCGGCCCGATTCGCTGGCTTCCATCCACCGAATGGCAGCCGCTGCAACCGTGACGGGTTAGCAGGGCGGACCCCTCGACGGTTGCCGCTTTTTTACCCTGTTTCAGCCAGGCATCGAACTGTTCTTGCGGCAGGACCTCGACGGTGGTGATCATGGACGAATGGCTGACGCCGCAGTACTCGGCACAAAACAGATCAAAGGAACCGGCTTCCGGGGCTCGGAACCAGACGTAGGTGGTGATGCCCGGCACTGCGTCCTTTTTGACGCGGAAGGCCGGGATGTAAAGGCTGTGCAGCACATCTTTCGAGGTGATCTCCACCCGTACCGCCCGTCCCACCGGCACGTAAAGGCGGTCGCTGCTGCGGCCGTTTTCGTAGTTGAAACTCCATGACCACTTGCGGCCCTCAGCCTGCACCTTAAGGGCATCGGGCGGTACGTCGCTCAACTTCAGGTAACCCTCCCAGCTGTACCAGAACATACTTAGCACGATCAGGGTCGGAATCAGGGTCCAGACCAACTCCAGCCAGAGTTTGGAACTGGGGCTTGGTTGCGGCTGGGGATGACGGCGATGGTGGTAGCGGATCACGAACACCACCATGGTTGCGGTTATGCCGAGCAGCAGCAGGCCGGAGATACCGAAGATGTAGAGAAACACGGCATCGACGGTTTCAATAGTTGTAAAAGGCAGATCGGTCACAGTCGCTCTCAACGGTAGAGGACATCCAAAAAAGTCAGGCCGATAAAGGTGGCCAGGGTCAATAGGGTGATGAACAGGCAGATCACCAGCAGTCGGGGTTCGCTCTTAAGGTGCATGAAATAGAACACGACCAGGCTCGCCTTCAGGGTGGCGATGCCGAGGGCTGTCCAGACATTGATGGCGCCGAGGTCAAGACGGGAAACCCCGACAGTTATCCCGGTCAGGAGCAGCAATAAAATCCAGACGGTGGTCAGACAACGAAAGCTTAGAGCTGCATGGGTAGTTCGATTCATATGTCCCTCGTTACAGCAGCAGATAGTACAGGGGAAAGATGAAGATCCAGATCAGATCGACCAGATGCCAGTACAAGGCGCTGTTTTCCAACAGGACCGGATTCTGGGCTGTGACTTTGCCTTTGCAGGTCAGGCTGAGGGTCCATAGCAATAGGGCCGCGCCGATCAGTACGTGCAAGCCGTGTAGGCCGGTGGTCACGAAATAAAGGCTGAAAAAGATTTGCTGCCCCGCTGGCAGGGCTTCTAGTTCGGCGCCACTGGGAAAGATGCCGTGACTAAACTTGGCCTGCCATTCGATCCCTTTGATGGTCAAGAAAAACAATGACGCCAGTATTGTGATGCAAAGCAGTATTTGACAGAGCTGGCGCCTGCCCTGTTGCAAGGCGCTCAAGGCCATGGCCACAGTCAGACTGCTGGTGATCAGCAGCAGCGTATTGCTTGTGCCGAGCATGGTGTCGAGTTGCTGGCCACCGACGGCAAAGTCGGCGGGATAGCGGGCCAGATAGACGGCGTAGAGTAGAAACAGGCCGCCGAACAAGAGTAGCTCCGAAAACAGGAAAAGCCACATGCCGAGGCGGGCACCGAGTGCATCGCTTTGCGTGGTCATGGCTTACCTGCCTGTTGCAGATCGTAGGGGTCGTGGGTTACCTGCGGTGGCTGGGAAAAGTTGTCGGCCGGTGGTGGCGAGGTCACTACCCATTCGAGAGTAGCGGCCTGCCAGGGGTTGCTACCAGCTGCCGCACCGCGTCGTATGTCCCGATAGAGATTACCGAACATCAGCAGCAGGCCGATGGCCAGCACCCAGGAACCGACGGTGGCGATCACATTGAGGTTCTGGAATTGGGGCAGATAATCGTAGTAGCGGCGAGGCATGCCGTGTAGGCCCACTAGCATCATCGGAAAATAGAGCAGATTGAAGCCGACGAAGATGATGGCCCAGGCCACGGTGGCGGTTTTCATGTTGTACATGCAACCGAAAATCTTCGGCAGCCAGTAATGCAGGGCGGCAAAAAAGGCGAAGCCGGTGCCGCCGAACATGACGTAGTGGAAGTGGCCAACCACGAAGTGAGTGTCGTGGACATGCACGTCGGTGGCGGCCGAGCCCAGGATCAGGCCGGTCAGACCGCCGATGGAAAAGAGGAAGACGAAGGCCAGGGCAAAGAGCATTGGCGGCTCAAGGGAAATGGAGCCACGGTAGAGGGTGGCCACCCAGTTGAAGACTTTGACCGCCGATGGAATGGCCACCAGAAAGGTCAGCAGAGAAAAGACCAGGATGGCGGTGTCGCTCATGCCGCTGACGAACATATGATGGCCCCAGACCAGGGAGCCGGCGGCGGCAATGGCCACACTCGAAGCGGCGATGGCCCTGTAGCCGAAGGCCGGCTTGCGGGCGAAGACCGGAATGATCTCCGATACCACGCCCATGGCCGGTAGTACCATGATGTAGACCGCCGGATGGGAATAGATCCAGAACAGGTGCTGGTAAAGGATCGGATCGCCGTCCCGGGTCGGGTCGAAAAGGCCGAGGCCGATGAGCCGCTCGACCATCACCAGCACCACGGTGATGCCGAGTATCGGGGTGGCAAGAATCTGCACCCAGGCTGTGGCGTAGAGGGACCAGGCGAACAAGGGCAGCCGTCCCCAGCCTAGTCCCGGCGCCCGCAGGCGATGGATGGTGGTGACGAAGTTCACCCCGGTCAGGATCGAGGAAAAGCCGATGATGAAAACCGCCAGCAGAGCTAGCGAGACGTTGGTCGGCGTTTCGGAACTGAAGGGCACGTAAAAGGTCCAGCCGGTATCCGGCGGTCCGCCTTCGCTGAACAGAGAGGTTAAGGCCATGAAGTCGCCGAGAATATAGAGCCACCAGGAGAGCAGGTTGAGGCGCGGAAAGGCCACGTCCTGGGCGCCGAGTTGCAAGGGAAGAATCAGGTTGCCGAAGGCGCCAGGGATGCCGGAATGATGCACAGAAAGATCATCACCACGCCGTGCAGGGTAAACAGGGCGTTGTAGGTCTGGGCAGTGACGATGGTCTGGCCGGGAGCGATGAGCTCAAGGCGCATCAGCAGCCCCAGGGCCACGCCGACAAGGAAGAAGAGGCCCGTCGAATAGAGGTAGAGCAGGCCGATGCGTTTGTGGTCGACGGAGAAGATCCAGTCTGTCGGTTGGACGCTTGAAGAAAACCGCGGTCGTTTGGGGTGGACATAGAAGGACAGCTTTCCGTGCTTGATTGGCAGGCTGCGTAGAGGCCCGATTGCGGGCCTGTCGACGGCTGGGTCAGCGCTTGCGACCAGAGATAAATAGAAACAGCAGAAAGCCACCGGCGGTGACCAGAATCACCGTGGCGGCGATGCGCAGTAGGTTGAAGACATAGTGCTTTTGCTGCGAGTCATAGCTGAAACAGAAGCGCACCACTTTGCGGATGGTGCTGCCGAGGCGCCCCTCGCTGGCCTCTGTAAGAGCCAGGGTCAGATCCATTGGCAGCATACGGGTGCCGTGCAGATAGCGAACGATGCGGCCTTCGCCGGTAACGACGAAGATCACCACCGGATGCAGAAAGTCTTTGCCTTGGCGTAGATAGTGGTAGCCGGCCGCTTCGGTGAGAGCCCGACTGGTCTCGGCATCAGCGGTGAGAAAACGCCAGGCTTGTTCAGGAAAAGGTTGGCCCATGGCGGTCAGATAGGTCTTGCGTGCCGCTCGGGCCGCCGCCGGAGTATCCCGCTCGTCGAAGCTGATGGACAGTACCCGGTAATCCTGCCCCGGTTGCAGCTTAATCGCTGGCAGGTTGCGGGCCAGGTCGGCCTGCAGAAAAGCGCAGACGTTGGGGCAACTGTAGTAGATGGGCGCGATGATGGTTGGGCCGGTAATAAGGTCGCGCAAGAGTACCGCCTGTCCGTTTTTATCCCGAAAGGTCAGGTCAAGGGGGATAAACTCGCCAAGCTTCTCATCGATGCCGACCGAGTTGTTCGGCATCGCCTGTTCGGAATGTTCATGCTGATGTTGCGGGGCTTGTTGTTCGGTCTGCTGACCCTGGTGCTGCATAGGGGCGGTGCCGGTCATGCCCGGCTCTGTGGCTGAATGGGCTGTGCCTACCCAGCTTAGCAGCAGGCCGAGCAGCATCAGAAAGGATAGACGGCTGTTTTTGAGTAAGGTTTGCCGCACAGATGAGACGTTGCAGTTCATCGAGGCCTCGATCAATTGGGCGGAAGGGTACTAAATGGCTGAACTAACTCATGAGATTATACGTAAGATAGTTCATTATGCAAAGCTTCCTTGCCGAGGGTCCGTCCTTGTTGCCGGGACTCCACCGTTCTGCTAGCATGGCAATTGAACTTGCAACAAAAGGACGGCTGCAAGCAGGCCCATGAATAGCATACTCTGCCAAAGGAAATAACCATGTCGCAAGTCGATGAACGTCTGACTGAACTTGAAATCCGCTATACCCACCAGGCTCTTCTCATAGACGAACTGAACGAGGAGATCACCGAATGCAGCCACCGCCTCTCTCGGTTGGAAACTGAGAACGGTCGATTGCGAGAGATGGTGAAGTCCTTTGCCCCCGAGCTGTCGGAATCACCCGATGAGTAAAGAGATTAAGGGAAGAACGCTGTGGCGCGATCTACAGCGAGCACTGCTCATTGCCCTGCTGGCCGTTGTGGTTGGTCTGGCGGTCAACAGTCAGCTGCTTTGGCGGGTGTTGTCCGGCCAGACCTTGAACGCTGTGCCGACTACCGTTGACGGATCGACTGAAACGGTCCTGCCTTTGCCGGTGGAACTGGCCGAGGTGCGCGAACTGCAAGGTTCAACGACCCTGCTTATTGATGCACGCAGCCGGACCGCTTTCGCCGAAGGCCATTTGCCCGGTGCCCGTTCTCTGCCACGAGGGAAAGAAGTAGCAGGGGTGGGCGCTTTGCAGGCTGATGTTCCCCTGAGTACACCACTCATCGTTTATTGCAGTGGTTACGACTGCAATGACTCTTTTGCTCTGGCTGAAATCTTGATCGCCGCAGGCTACCAGCAAGTACGGATCTTTGAAGGCGGATTTCCCGAATGGCGGGATGCCGGACTGCCGGTCGAGGGAGCGCAACCATGACAAGCTGGCGCACCATTCTCTATCACGGCAGTCGTTGTTTGCTAGGCGCTCTTTTCTGTTACGCCGGACTGGTCAAGGCTCTGGACGTGGTAGCTTTCGCCGGTAGTGTGGCCAACTATCAGGTGTTGCCCTATCATCTCAATTTTTTGGTCGCCGCCCTGTTGCCTTATGTCGAGCTGGCGGCCGGTCTACTGCTGTTGCTCGGACGTCAAGTGCGCCCGGCCGTGTTGCTGATTGCCGGGATGAATGCGGTGTTTATTGTCGCCCTGTTTTCCGTTATTCTGCGCGGTTTCGATATTGACTGTGGTTGTTTTCGGCCCGGTGACGAAGGGCATACCAGCGCTCTGATGGCCCTGCTGAGGGATGCCGGTATCATGCTTCTGGCCCTGGTGACCTGGTTAGGCGCCGGTCACCGCAATGACTGAAAGCATGCCCGTGTTGTTGCTGCAGCCACCGGCAATCAAGCCGGCCGGCCCGCCCCTTGGTTTGGCTGTGCTCCTCGGCTATCTTCGCCGTCAGGGGATAGAGTCTGAGGCTCTTGATGCCAATTTGGCCGCCTATCGTTATCTGCTGCAGCCTGAACGATTGGTTGCAATGGCTCCGGCGACTGCAAATACGTCTCTGCGCCGGGCGATAAAAAACATCTCACGGTCCTGGACGCTGCTCACTTCCCCTGCGGCCTGCCGCTCCTTTGCCCGCTATCAAAGCGCCGTTCAACATCTGAATACCGCTCTGGGCGTCTATCGCGGTATGGATGGCGATGAGCGCTTGACCCTCGGCGACTATAGGCACGGGGGGCGATCGGAATTTTCTCTGCACAACCTGCATCAGCTAGCCGCCGGTGAATCATCAACGCTATTTGCTGATTATTTTGCTGAGGAGTTACTGCCGGCTGTTGCGGCCCGCAAGCCGCGGCTTATCGCCCTGTCTATTAACTATCGTCACCAGTTGTTGCCCGCTTTCGAGTTGGCCGGGATGCTACGCCGTGCCCTGCCCGGCGTGAAACTGGTAGCGGGCGGTGGTATGCTGACCTCTTGGCGGGGAGAACTGGAGAAGGTAGGTGACGCTTTGCCTCCCTTCGATCATTTGGTATTCGGCCCTGGTGAAGAGGCTTTGTTGCGTTTGGCCAATGAAGAGGTTGGCGTTTTTTTTCTCGAAGGAAGCACCTGCCTGTCCTTTGAACCGGATTTTAGCGGTTTGGTTCCTGATGACTATTTGAGCCCCGAGCCGGTCTTGCCGGTAACCGCCTCGCGGGGTTGCTACTGGAAAGGTTGCCTCTTCTGTCCTGAAGCCGTTGCGCCGACCCACCCCTATCGCAGTTGTGTGCCCGCCGAGGTGCCCGACCTGATGCTGGCTCTGGCTCGTCAATGGCAGGTGCGACATTTTCATTTCACCGACAATGCCCTGCCGGTGCCAGTCTTAAAAGCACTGGCAGCCCGTCGAGACGAATTGGCCGGGCTGTCCTGGCATGGCTTCGTCCGTTTCGAAGCAGCCCTGGCCAACTCTCAGCTGGTTAGCCATTTAGCGGACGCCGGTTGCCGGATGCTGCAGCTCGGTCTGGAAAGCGGTTCCCAGGCGGTTCTTGACCGCCTCGGCAAGGGAACTTCCGTCGCGACAGCTGCGACAGTGTTGAGCGCGCTGCATCAGGCCGGTATTGCTACTTATGTTTACGTCATGTTCGGCATTCCCGACGAAACGGAGGAAGATCGCCGTGCGACCCTGCGCTTTCTTGAAGAACATGCTGACGCCATCGGTTATCTCAACCTGGCCATCATGAACCTGCCTCACCAGTCGGAACTGGCTGTCGGGCGGACGGCGGCAGCTGAAGCAGAAGGCGAGGGGACTGCCCGGGGGCTTTATCTGACCGGCGCCGCAGAGCGGCAGCGGCGTAGCGAGGCGAGGCGTTTCATCCAGCAAGAACTACTTGCCTCGCCAGCCATTCGGACCATCGTTAATCGCACTCCGCCGCTATTTACCTCCGATCATGCGTTTTTTTTCGATAAACCCAAGGGATAACCGCGGAGCCGAGAACTAGGTGGCCTGGCTTTGTCACAATCGGGCAGCCTATCGATGCGTCGAAGTACTTGTATGGCGTTTCCTGCGGTAGCTCTTGGCCCTTTCAGATTCACGGAGCAGATTTCGTTATGCAAGCTTGGCAAAAGAGTATGCGGCAGGCCGTAGTCGATCCCATGGAGTTGGCGGTGCGATTCGGCATCGATGCGGCGCCATTGCGGGAGGTGACCCGTCTCTATCCCATGCATATCAGCCGTTATTACCTCGACCTCATTGAGGCACCGGGGGATCCCCTCTGGCTCCAGTGTGTCCCCGATATGCGCGAACTGTCCGATCCGACGCCGTCTGCCGACCCCCTCGATGAAGAACGGTTGTCGCCGACCCCGGCGGTGGTGCATCGCTATCCTGACCGGGTACTGCTGCTGGCTGGCGGAGAGTGTGCTACTTACTGCCGGTTCTGTACCCGCAAACGCAAGCTTGGTTGTTCGTCCATGGCGGTCAGTGAGGAAAATCTTGCCGCCGGGATCTACTATATCGCCAGTCGCCCCGAAGTGCGGGACGTGCTTTTGTCCGGTGGCGACCCCCTACTGCTCGAGGACGACCAGTTGGAGGCCATTCTACTCCGTCTAAGGTCTATCCCCCATGTGGAGATGGTCCGTATCGGTAGCCGGCTGCCAGTAACTCTGCCGGAACGCATCACCGATGATCTTTGCCAAATGCTGCGCCGCTTTTCGCCTCTCTATCTCAACACCCACTTCAATCATCCTCGGGAGTTGACCCCCCAGGCGGCTGCCGCCTGCGCCAGGCTAGCCGATGCCGGTATCGTGCTCGGTAATCAGACGGTGCTGCTGCGCGAGGTCAATGACTCGGCGGCCACCCTCGCTAGCCTATGGCGCGGACTGTTGCGTCTGCGGGTGCGTCCTTACTATCTGCACCATATGGACCTGGTGCGTGGCACCGGTCACTTTCGCACCCGTATCGAGACCGGCCTGGAAATCCTTCGAGAACTGCGCGGCCCCCTGTCCGGTATGGCTTTGCCCCATTACGTCATCGATAGCCCGGGCGGCAAAGGCAAAATACCGCTGCTGCCGGAATATCTTCTAAGTCTGGGTGACCAGGCTCGGCTTCGAACCCCTGGTGGCGAGATCATTGAATTTCCCAATCAGGAAATCTAAGACAGTTTTCCGGGGGTGTTGGTGTCTGCAGAAAAGCGGTTTTATCACTACATTGACCCGCAGGGACCCTAATCCCTAAATCGGTTATTATGCGAGACCAACCGAAATTCTCTCACAAATGAGAGCAATGTATGGGATTTGCCTGCGTCGGATTGCCGGGTTGGCTAAAAATCGATTTTTACCCTCGAGCGCTTCACCGCCAGCTGCCAGAAGGCCTGAACCGCCGGCCGCTGCAGGTTGCGTTTGCTGGAACAGAGGCCAACCACATAGGGGTCGAGGGCCGGTGCGGTCTCAAGAATACGTACTTCTTCGCGAAAGGGGCTACGGGCCAGAACCAGTTCCGGGACGATGCCGATGCCGCAGCCGAGGCGCACCATAGCGATGAGCGCCTCATTGCCGGAAACCTCGGAGGTAATATTAGGGGTGATGCGTCGCTCTTTCAGCCACTGGTCCAGGCGTCGCCGGGACAGGCCGCGCTGCGGCACTACCAGCGGCACCCGGGTCAGGTCGATGATGCCGTCCCGCAGAGGCAGGTCGCTGGCGTCGCTCTGCAGGGGGGCGATAAACAGCAACGGCGTGTTGATGATGGGCAGGAACTGTAACTGGGCCCGATAACGGTCGGGCAGGGCGGCCACCGCCAAGTCGATCTCGCCGCTCTGCACCAGGGCCACGGCCTCTTCGGCCACCCCGGTGCGTAATTCCAGCTGTACCTCCCGATAGGCACTGCGAAAAGCCTCCAGCAGGCGTGGCAACAGGCTGTAGACGGCCGTCACCGAGGCATAGATAGAGAGGCTGCCGGAGAGGTCGCCCTCCCGTTGCAGGCTACTGCGCATGGCGTGCCATTCCTGCACCGTTCTTCGGGCATAGGCGCGGAACCCTTCGCCGGTCGCCGACAGGGCCACTCGCCGCTTGTCGCGAATGAACAAGGGCTGCCCCAACTCTTCTTCAAGGCGCTGGATGGTTCGAGTCAATGCCGAGGGGCTGAGATTGCAGGCCTGACTGGCACGACCGAAGTGGCGCAGCTCGGCCAGGGTCAGAAAAATCTCCAGATGACGAATGTCCATGAAATGCTCCGTATTGCGTTTTTTGCAATATAGTATTCACAATAAATCAATTTACGCAATAGTGGTTTTCGCGTAAGGTGCTCTAGACTCTAAATTTTCCAATTCACCCACATAAGGAGAACAACCATGGGACAGAATTATTTTAATTCCTTGCCGCTGCGTCGTCAGTTGCAGGAACTCGGTACCTGCCGCTTTATGGACGCATCTGAATTCTCCAACGGTTGCGAATATGCCAAGGGCAAGAAGATCGTCCTCGTTGGTTGTGGCGCTCAGGGCCTCAACCAGGGCCTCAACATGCGTGATAGCGGCCTTGACGTTGCCTACACCTTGCGTAAAGGTGCCATTGAAGAGAAGCGCCAATCCTTTCTTAACGCTACCGAGAACGGCTTCGCCGTCGGTACCTACGAAGAGATGCTGCCCACCGCCGACATCGTCATGAACCTCGCTCCCGATAAGCAGCATACCGACGTGGTCAACACCGTGGTGCCGCTGATGAAAGAAGGCGCGGTTTTCTCCTACGCTCATGGTTTTAACATTGTTGAAGAAGGCACTGTGATTCGTGAAGACCTGACGGTCATCATGGTCGCTCCCAAGTGCCCCGGTTCCGAAGTGCGTGAAGAGTACAAGCGCGGATTCGGCGTGCCGACCCTGATCGCCGTGCACGGCGAAAACGATCCCAACGGCGACGGCCTGGAGATTGCCAAGGCCCTTTGCTCCGCCCAGGGCGGAGACCGTGCCGGGGTTCTCGAATCATCCTTTGTCGCCGAGGTTAAATCCGACCTGATGGGCGAGCAGACCATCCTCTGCGGCATGCTGCAGGCCGGGGCGCTGCTTTGCTTCGACAAGATGACCCAGAACGGTATCGATGCTCCTTATGCCGTCAAGCTGATTCAGTTTGGCTGGGAGACCATCACCGAGGCTCTCAAGCACGGCGGCATCACCAACATGATGGATCGCCTCTCCAATCCCGCCAAGCTGGCTGCCTTTGAACTGGCCTCCGAGCTCAAGTACATCATGCGTCCCCTGTTTGAAAAGCACATGGACGACATCCTGTCCGGCGAATTCTCCCGCACCATGATGGAAGATTGGGCCAACGACGACATCAATCTTCTGACCTGGCGCGAAGCGACGGGCAAAACCGTTTTTGAGCAGACCGAAGGGGCTGGCGAGATCTCCGAGCAGGAGTACTTCGACAAGGCCATTCTGATGGTAGCCATGGTCAAGGCCGGCGTCGAACTGGCTTTCGAAGCCATGGTCTCCTCCGGTATTGAGCCCGAGTCGGCTTACTACGAGTCTCTGCATGAAACTCCGCTTATCGCCAACACCATCGCCCGCAAGAAGCTCTACGAGATGAACCGGGTGATCTCCGACACCGCCGAGTACGGCTGCTACCTCTTCGCCCACGCTTGCGTGCCTTTGCTGCAGGACTTCATGAGCAAGGTTGGTACCGAGGTCATTGGCAAGGGCCTCGACATTACCGATAACAGCGTCGACAACAGCACCTTGGTGGCGGTCAACGCTTCGATCCGCTACCACCTGATCGAGGAAGTCGGTCAGGAATTGCGTGCGGCTATGCAGGGTATGAAAGCCATCGTCTAAATAGCCAACTAATCAATACTGACAGCAAAAAGGGGCAGACTGCATCAAGCAGTCTGCCCCTTTTCTATTGTGTAATTGGCGCCTAGGCTGCTAGGAACACGAAAAGGAGGTCGTCTGTCTGCCTCTCTAGGAGTATTGGCGCTGGTTTTTTTTTCTGCTGATCTGGCCTGTAAGTTGACAACTAGGATTAGGCAAATATACTTAGTCATCGCTAATTGCCGGGGCGGGTTTTCTCGGTGCCAGGGCGAATGGAAGGTTTTTAAGGACAAGCTGGCCGAATGAGGAGGTCGAGATGATTTATTACTGTCCTCTAGCGTTTTCTGGAGACTGCAAGGCGGAAAAATGCTCTTTTCATGGTACTTCCAGTTGTGTCGACGGTCAGCTGCGGGTCAGTGTCAGCAACCGAACCAATGGCCGGGTTGTTTCCTGCCCCCGAGCCCATGGACCCAACTGCAACAAGCGGGATTGTTCCCTGTGGGGAACGTCTCGCTGCAATGGCGAGTTGATAAATATCTACATCCAGCTCTGATTGCATCCGCAGGATAAAGCTATTCTCGCACCGTGCGATTGATGTTTGTCAGCCAGCGTCTTGTTGTGCAGCGGGACGGTTCAGGCCTGGCTTGGGACGCAAGGACAGTCTTGCGGATTGTTTTCGTCGATCGTATCTTTTTTCAGGCCTATCCAATCCTGCACAAGTTCGACATTGAAACCGGCCATGCGCACCTTGCCGACCTGCATCAGCGGGCGACCAATGAGCAATGATGGTTTCGCAAAAACCCTAAATCAACGCAACACCTTGAAATAGTTGAACAATATCG
>LGVF01147137.1_pt1 | contig 20971 bp, 21 predicted proteins | sample 469901 | NCBI WGS metagenome assembly LGVF01 (sample SAMN03893561, study PRJNA290197) | marine sediment metagenome | material: sediment; isolation source: combined push core samples #3730, #5133, and #5579 collected at Hydrate Ridge | place: Pacific Ocean: Hydrate Ridge
TGATTTGTTAGATGTGGAAAATAATATTTCAGAAAAAAATATTGCTGTTCAAAAATTTGAAAATGATTTTGAAAACGAAGAAAAATTATTAGCTTTAATGAATGAGTATCCTGATATGTATTCTTTAAATGAAAAAAGAAATCAAGAGATTTTGGTAAATGAAATAAGTAGTGATTTAACCTTTGCCAAGAAGCAATTAAACAATCTATATAGTGAATATAATGTCTTAAAAGATGCATATATAGCTTTAAATGAAGATTATGAAATGGCGATGGATATGAAGATTTACGCTAATCAACCAGGAATGATCTTATCTATAAATACTGAAATCGGTAGTGAAGTCAATAAGAATAATATTTTTGCAACAATAGGTAATTTGGATCAGACTTATGTGCTTTCAGAAGTTTCTGAACTTGATATGGGTTTAATCGAAGAAGGGCAAAAGGTTATTTTGAATTTTGAAATTGATTTTGGTGAAGAATATCTTGGAACAGTCGATTACATCAGTCCTAAAGGTAAAATTGACAATAACGGTATCGTAACATATGAAACTAAAATAATGGTTGATGAACCTCTGGATAAAGTGTTGGATGGGCTAAGTGGATTAGTAGAATTTGTTATTAAGGAAAAAATAGATGTCGTTATTATTCCAAATAGTGCAGTTAAAATAGTTGATGGTAAGCAACAAGTTGAAGTTAAAACAGAAAATGGCAGCGAAATTAGAGAAATCGTCACTGGTTTTACCGATGGAATAAGCACGGAGGTTATAACAGGTTTGGCTGAAGGTGAAATATTATTCATAAGAACGATAAGTAGGTGATAAGAAATGAGAATAGAAGAACTGATTCGTCTTATATTTGTGAATATAAAAGCCAATAAATTTAGAGTGTTTCTAACTATGCTCGGTATCATCGTGGGTGCTGCGACTATCATCATGGTAGTAGGTATAGGAAAAGCATCACAAGAAGCGGTTGAAGATCAATTTGCCATGTTGAATGTTGGGACGTTGTATATTCAAACAGCTCCCGGCTCAGGTAGTTCCTTTAAACTGGGTATAGATGATATGGAAATGATTGCTGAAAAATCAGAGTATATTGCTGATGTAACTATAACGGTGGCTTCAAGAGAAACTGTGGCATCTTCATATGGAAGTTATGACGGGTCGGTAAATGGAGTAACAGATAACTTCGATGATTTAAATAATCTTAGTATGCTCACTGGTAGCTTTATTGAACCAGGAGACAATGAAAGTAGAAGAAGAATTATTGTGCTTGGACAAAATGTTGCAGAAACGGTATTTGAAGATGTATATTCCGCTATAGGTCAACAAGTTACTATTTCGGGAAGAAGATATGAAGTTGTCGGTGTTTTAGACAGAGTAGGTGATGCAGTACAAGGTATTTCCGTTGATGACAGCGGATTTATGCCATATGAAACAGTTGTTAATTATATTTTAGGATCGAGTTCAAAGCCTAGAATAATAGCTGTAGCAAATAATATCGATTCAGTTGCCCCTGCAATAATCGAGATTGAAAATATATTTATGGATGAATACAGAAGCATAGGTGGAGCTGATATAGCTATTAGAGATGCAGGAAGTAAGCTGGTTGCAGCTCAGGATTCAGCAAAAACCATGTCAGTTTTATTAATCTCCATTGCAGTAATTACTTTGATTGTCGGTGGAATCGGAATAATGAATGTGCTTTTTGTTTCTGTAAAAGAAAGAACGAAAGAGATTGGAATTCTAAAAGCCTTAGGAGCAAAAAAGAGTGACATCCTTTTAGAATTTTTACTGGAATCGATTATTATTAGCGGAATGGGTGGTATCGTAGGGATTGCGTTTAGTTTTATCCTGACCCCATTTATCGAATATTTAGAAGTCGCTGTTTCGCCAAGTATCAACGGATATATAGTAGCATTTGTGTTTTCTATAGTAACTGGAACGTTTTTCGGTTATTATCCAGCTACAAGAGCGGCGCAGCTTAAACCAATAGATGCACTTAGATATGAGTAGGAGGTATATTTAATGAAAAAAATAAGTTTTTTTATAATTTTAATAGTATTGATTGTAGGTATTGCATCAGGTTGTGGATCTGAGGAGGTAATGGATAATACTTCAAATGATGCCATTCAGGATGAAACTACTTTAGAAAAAGTTTTTCCAGAAAGAAAGGCTGATGTTTATGGAGTTGTACAGACTATTATCGGTAACGAACTCACTATTAATCTAGTGGCAGCTAATAATGCGGGTTCTGGTGAAATGAATTCTGAGGGTGTTGAACTTACAGAAGAAGAAAAAGCGGCGAAACAAGCTGAAAGACAAGCTTCTGGCGGCAAGGACAGCGGGATGGGAGCTGCTAAAGAAATAGTGCTCTCTGGAGAAACTTTAGATGTGATTATTCCGGTTGGAACACCAGTTTATATGGGAGGAGCTACATCTTCTGAACCCGTTGAAATGGAGATTGCTGATATAATGAAAAGTTCAGTAGTCAAAGTTTGGTTGATTGATGGAGGTGAAGGGGAAGTGAACTTGGCAGAATTTGTACAAGTCATCACCCGCTAAGTATGAGTGAATATGTAATAAAAATGCAGGAATTAAGAAAATCATATTACATGGGAAAGAATGAACTTGAGGTATTGAAAGGTATAGATTTTTCAGTTGAGAAAGGTGAATTTGTAGCAATTTTAGGTCCATCCGGTTCTGGAAAATCTACAATGATGAATATAATCGGATTGATAGATGACAAGACATCTGGAGAGTATTTATTAGACGATGTAAGTGTTGAAAAGTTTAGCGAGGATCAGATGGCAAAACTTAGAAATGATAAGATAGGTTTTGTGTTTCAAAAGTTTAATTTGCTGGGTAGGTATACGGCGCTTCATAATGTAGAAATGCCGTTGATTCTAAGAGGTTATACAAAGGCTGATGCTACTGATAAAGCTAAAGAAATGCTGGCAAGCGTTGGGCTTGAAGATAGAATTATGCATAAACCCATTGAATTAAGTGGGGGTCAGCAGCAAAGAGTTGCCATTGCAAGGGCGTTGGTAGGTGACCCAGAACTGATTTTAGCAGATGAACCGACTGGTAATTTAGATACCTCTAGTGGTGAGGAAATAATGGAGATTTTAATAGATTTAAATAAGAAAGGCAATACTATTGTAATGATAACTCACGAGAGAGAAATTGCAGAAAAAGCAACGAGAATTATTCATATAAAGGATGGAGTAGTAATAGAAGAGGAATAACTTGATGTGAATATATAAGAAAGATATGGTGCAAAGCTAGCTAAACGTCGTTAAGCAATGATAGTAGCTAGTTTTTTTGTTGTAACTTATAAATGTAGGTTATAATAATACGTGAGAAGAGGAGGTATAAAATGTTAGTTGGAGCAATTGAAGCAGGTGGAACGAAGTTTATTGTAGCCATTGCTAATGAGAATGGCGAAGTTGTTGAACAAATTACAATACCGACTAGAACTCCAAATGAAACCATGAAAGAAGTACGTTCTTTATTTGAACGTTATGAAATAAAGAGAATTGGAATTGGAAGTTTTGGACCAATCAATGTAAATCCAGAAAGCGAGAAATTTGGCGAATTATTATCTACGCCAAAAATTGAATGGGTTGGATTTAATATCGTATCCTATTTGAAGCGGTATTTTAATATACCAATTAAAGTAGACACTGATGTAAATGTTGCAGCTCTTGCAGAAGTTAGATATGGCGCAGCAAAAGATGTGAGTAGCTGTGTTTATTTAACGATTGGAACAGGAATCGGTGGAGGCGCTTATTTAGATGGTAAATTAATTCACGGAATCGGTCATCCAGAAATGGGACATATCAATGTAAAGAGACATCCACAAGATGGATTTGAAGGAATTTGCCCTTATCATAAAGATTGCTTTGAAGGATTAGCATCTGGACCTGCGATTGAAGCGAGGTTTAATCAATCAGCTAAAGATTTACCTGATGATCATATTGCTTGGGAAATCGAATCACACTATATTGCAGAGGCGTTAATAAACTACATATTGATTTTAGCTCCAGAACGAATTGTTCTTGGTGGTGGTGTATCTAAAAAAACACATTTGATTCCACTTGTTCGAAAAAAAGTTAAAGAACGTTTGAATGGTTATATTCAATCGGATAAATTGGAGAAGATTGATGAATATATTGTATATACAGGTCTTAATGATTTAGCTGGGTTATATGGAGCCATTGCATTGGCATTAGAAGAATAGATCTGCTTTTAATAAATCCAAATATTATCGATAAAGAAAAAGAAGGGGAATAATAATCCCCCTTCTTTTTCTTGTCAAATAAAATTATTTAAAATCTACCTATATTCTCAGGAATAATTAACTTTGCTTCAGTGTTGGCAATTACATCATCAACGCTGACATCAGGACCCAGTTCTTTTAAAAGAAGGCCTTCTGGTGTAACTTCCATCACAGCCATTTCGGTAACTATCATACTAACTCGCCCTTTAGCTGTTAAAGGAAGAGTACATTCTTTTAATATTTTTACATTTCCTTTAGCTGTATGGGTCATAGCTATTATTACCTTTTTAGCTCCTGTAACCAAATCCATAGCCCCGCCCATGCCGGGAACCATTTTACCGGGAATTATCCAGTTGGCAAGATTTCCTTTTTCATCAACTTGAAGAGCACCTAGTACAGTAAAGTCCAAATGTCCACCTCTGATGATAGAAAAAGATATTGAACTATCGAAGAAAGCAGCACCAGAATTTATAGTTACAGGCTGTGCCCCTGCATTTACTAGATTGGGATCTTCTTTTCCTTGTTCGGGAGCTGCCCCGATTCCAACAAATCCATTTTCTGATTGCAATGTAACTTCAATATCTTCAGGAATATAGTTAGCCACTAAAGTTGGTAATCCAATACCTAAATTAACTAAATTTCCATCTTTAAATTCTTTTGCTACTCTGTTGGCAATAATCGATTTAATATTCATATTATTTCCCTCCCTGTACTACTACATTAACAAAAATATGGGGTGTCATAACATCGTTTGGATTGATATCACCGATTTCAACAATTTCATCAGCTTCCACTATTACTAAATCTGCAGCCATAGCCATAATAGGATTGAAGTTTCTTGCTGACAAGTCATAATAAACATTACCTTTTTTATCAACTTTTGCTCCTCTTAATAAAGCTACATCCGCTTTAAGAGGTTTTTCAACTAAATACGGTTTGCCGTCAATTTCTATTTTTTGTTTTCCAGTCTCAACAACAGTACCGATTCCAGTTGGAGTAAGCACTCCACCAAGTCCAGCGCCTCCTGCCCTTATTTGTTCAACCAATGTACCCTGAGGAGTCAATATAATCTCCATTTCACCCGAGTGCATTTGAATTCCCGATTCAGGATTAGTACCTATATGACTCGTATACACTTTTTTTATAAGCTTATGTTCAACTAATTTACCATAATTTACTCCAGGAAAACTTGTATCGTTGGCAATTAAAGTTAAATCGCCGATGTTTTTTTCAATTATACCATCAATTAATTTTTCTGGTGAACCTACACCTAAAAAACCACCAACCATAATTGTCATACCAGGTTTAATATAAGACAACGCTTCTTCTATGCTTTTATATTTCTTCATAACTTCACCTCATTATCTTTCAACTAAAATTGCAGTACCCATTCCTCCGCCTATACATAAAGTGGCAAGACCTTTTTTCGAATCTCTTTTTTTCATTTCATAAAGCAATGTAACTAAGATTCTAGCGCCGGAGCCTCCGATAGGATGGCCTATAGCGATAGCGCCTCCGTTGACATTGACAATATCAGTATTTAAATTCAAATCTCTGACAACGGCAATTGATTGAGCTGCAAATGCTTCATTTGCTTCAATAAGGTCAAGGTCTTCTACTTTCCAATCAAGTTTTGCCAAAGCTTTCTTAGTAGCTGGAACAGGACCGTAGCCCATGATTGAAGGATCTAAACCGGCAGATGCAAAAGCTTTGATTGTAGCTAATGACTCAAGACCTAATTCATTTGCTTTTTCTGCACTCATTACGATAAACATAGCTGAACCGTCGTTTATTCCAGATGCATTACCAGCAGTAACTGTACCGTCTTTTTTGAATGCAGGTCTTAATTTTGATATGTTTTCATAAGTCGCACCGTGACGAGGATATTCATCAGTATCAACGATGATAGGATCTTTCTTACGCTGAGGAATCTCAACTGGAACAATTTCATCTTTAAAACGACCAGAATTTTGTGCTGCTTCAGCTTTATTTTGGCTACTTACAGCAAATCTGTCTTGCTCTTCTTTGGTAATATTCCATTGCTCTGCAATATTCTCAGCAGTAATTCCCATATGGTATCCATTAAATATGTCAAAAAGACCATCATGAACCATAGTGTCAATCATTTTTCCATCACCCATGCGTTGCCCCCAACGTGCACCTGGGACTACGTAAGGAGCGTTACTCATACTTTCAGTTCCGCCACAAAGAATAATATCTGCATCGCCATTTTGGATAAATTGATGTGCGATACTTACCGCTCTTAGTCCACTACCGCAAACTTTATTGATTGAAAATGCTGATGTTTCTACTGGTAATCCAGCACCGATACTAATTTGCCTAGCGACATTTTGTCCAAGTCCAGCACCTAACACATTACCAACAATAACTTCATCGATAATATCTGCAGGTATTCCTGCGCGTTTTATAACTTCTTTTGCAGCTACGACACCTAAATCAACTGCAGATTTTTTTACTAAGCTTCCACCAAAAGAACCAACAGGAGTTCTTACGGCCGATACAATAACAACATCTTTTTTCATTTTTAATTACCTCCAATATATATTAACTATTAAATGCAAGTTGCGTGCCATTAAACAATTTATTTAAAATTGTTGTAATTTCAATGAATTGAGAATAATATAACAGTATAGAGATATGCAGTATTGCATATATTGATAATTATTTTTGCAATAATGCATATCAACTTATGACAAAAGAGGTGTAATTAATGAATGATTATCCAAAATTCGCATATATAATTACTGATTATAAACTTGGTATTAAAGATTATGATAAGAAAATATTTGAATTTATAGGCAATGAAGGGGATTTGAGAGACAATAAAATAACCGTTTTTTTTCCAAACCTTAAAACTGATCAGTGTGATAATTTTTATAAAACCAGGACCTATCAGAATAAAGATTATTATATAAAACAGAGCAAGATAGCAATCAATGATGAAAATTACTATATTTTTTTCGTTGCAGATTTTTTAATGATTTCTGAAATAGAGAAGCAGGTTAGTTATCTTAATCATCAACATTATATGTATAACGAAATGTTGAATAAATTAGAAGATGGAATATACATTACAGATGAAATTGGTAGGACACTTTATGTCAATGATGCGTTTATAAACTTATCTGGTCTTTCAAGAGACTCTTTAATTGGCAAAACAGTGCAGGAGTTAAATAGAAAAGATGTGCTTCCAAATTCATGTTGTGAAAAAGTAATTGATACACATCAAACTGTAACAACTATCAACAATTATTATGAGGGTCAAAAATGTTTAGTTACAGGTTCTCTTATCAATAACGAAAAGGGAGAATTTAAAAGAACAATAGCAGTAATTAGAGATGTTTCGGAATTGGATATTTTAATGAAGAAAGCAGCTAATGAAGAAGAACTCTCATTTTCTTATACTAAAAAAATGAAATCTATAGAATCATATATCAATGATAATAATGCGGTAGTAATAAATAATAATAAAACTAAAGATATTTATTCAAAAGCTGCAAAGTTTGCAGATATCGACACTACCCTATTGATTTTAGGTGAGACAGGAGTAGGAAAAGATTTTTTAGCTGCATATATTCACGGCAAAAGCACGAAGAGAAGCAGTGAAAATATTATTAAAATCAATTGTGCAGCTATACCTGAACATTTAATTGAATCAGAATTATTCGGATATGAAAACGGTGCATTCACTGGTGCGCAAGTAGGTGGGAAAAATGGTCTTTTTGAAGAAGCGGGTCATGGAACTGTTTTTTTAGATGAAATTGGAGAAATGCCATATACATTGCAAGTTAAACTACTCAATGTACTTAACGACAGGTGTTTTTACCGAATAGGCGGAACAACAAGCATTCCACTTAATGCTAGAATAATTGCAGCAACAAATGCTGATATTAAGCAGCTGGTTCTAGAAAAGAAATTTAGGGCTGATTTATACTATCGTCTGAATGTAATTAGTTTAACTATTCCACCACTACGTGAACGAAAGGAAGATATAATTCCATTGGCGCAATATTTTCTTGAATACTATAATAATCAGCATAGAAAAAATTGCTTCTTTTCACCGGATTGTCTTAAACATTTTTTGATTTATGAGTGGCATGGAAATATTAGAGAGATGAAAAACCTTATTGAGAGATTAATTTTAATTGCCGATGATGTATGCATTGATTCAAAATTATTTAAAGAGCAGATAGGACAAGACACTAGTTTTGTAAACATAGATAATATGAATTTTGAAAGTAATCTCACATTAAAAGAAAAAATTGATGAGTATGAGCGTACATTAATAGAGGATGCAATAAAAAAAGAGGCTACACTTAAAGAAGTGGCGAAGAATCTTGGTATAGATATATCTACTTTAGTTAGAAAAAAACAAAAATATGGGATATAATATAATTGAATTTGAGGAGAAGAATTTTTTCCTCTTCTTGTTTTTTTTGGCATCTATTGTTACTATATAATTAGAAAAAAATGGGGTTTGTCATGAAAATATTAGTTGCAGATGGAGTTGGGTATATAGGAAGTCATACAGCGGTAGAATTATTAGATGTTGGACATGAGATTGTAATAGTTGATAATCTTAGCAATAGTTAGATTGAAGCTGTTAATGGAATAAAGAGAATTTCAAAAAAAGATATGAAATCAGGTACAACCAATCCATATGGCAGTACAAAACTTATGATTGAAGAAATACTTAGAGATTTATATACATCTGATTCCGAGTGAGCTATTTCTATCTTGCGATATTTTAATCCAATAGGGGCACATAAGTGTGGAAGGATAGGAGACGATCCTAATGGGATTCCTAATAATTTAATGCCTTATATCACACAGGTTGCAGTTGTAAAAAAGAGAAAAGTTAAGTGTGTTTGGAAGCGACTATGATACTTGCGATGGTACTGGTGTAAGAGATTATATACGTGTAGTAGATTAAGCTATGGGACATATAAAAGCTGTAGATAAGATAGCGAATAGCAAAGGAGTATTTACTTATAACTTAGGCATAGGAATAAGCTATACTGTGTTGGATGTTGTAAATAATTTTATTGAGGCAACCGGTAAAGAGATTTCGTATGAAATTGCAGATAGAAGGTCTGGGGACATTGATGTTTGTTTTGCGGATTCAACAAAAGCTTTAGATGAACTTGGATGGAAAACAAAATATGACTTATACAATATGTGCTTGGATTCTTGGAACCGGCAAAAGAATAATTCAAGTGGATATGGGAAATAGGAAGTGAATTTAAATGTATGAAAAAGAACTTGATTTGGCTAAAAAACTGGCTATTGATGCAGGAAAGTTGATAATGCAGGTGTATTTAGATAAATCGTATGATATCAGCATAAAATCTGATGAATCTCCTGTAACTACTGCTGACCATTTGGCAAATGATTTGATTGTAAAAATATTAAAAAAAGAATTTCCTCAGTATGCAATTTTAGCTGAGGAAAGTGAGGATGATTTAATAAGGAGAGATAATGATTATTGTTGGTTAGTGGATCCTTTAGATGGAACAAAAGAATTTATAAAGCATAATGATGAATTTTCCGTTAATATTGCTTTAGTTTATAAGAAAAGACCGGTATTAGGAGTGATATATATCCCTGTTACAGAAGAGTTATATTATGCTACTAAGGAGTTGGGAACTTTTTATGAAGCTAAAGGTGTGCTTAAGAAAAAAATATCTGTATCAGATAAAACTGATGATATTAAAGCGTTGAGAAGTAGGTCGAGGATATCTCAAAAACTTACTGATATTTATGAGAACGAGACTAAAATCACTGAAGTAATAAAAATGGGAAGTTCTATAAAGGGATGCTTCATTGCTAGAGGAGAAGCTGAAATTTACTACAGTCTTGGCAAAACGATGGAATGGGACACTGCTGCTATGGAGGTAATAGTAAGTGAGGCTGGTGGTATATTTAAACAGCTTGATGATAGTGTTATGTATTACAACAGGAAAATAAGCACAAATAATAATGGATTTTATATTGTAAATAAAAAAGAGAATAAACTAAGATTATAAGGGTGAGTAAATTTGACTAAAGAAATGATTGTGTTTTTCACAGCGATGATGCCTATTTCTGAATTAAGAGGAGCAATTCCCTTGGGAATTAACTTAGGGATGGAACCTATGAATAGTTTCTTATTATCGGTAATAGGAAATTTAATAATAGTGCCAATTTTATTATTGATTGTTCGTCCGATTTTCATGTATTTTAAAACTCTTAAAAGATTTCGTGAGTGGATTAACAAGTATGAAGAAAGAGCTGCTAGAAAAGTTAAAAGTTATAGGAAATTTAGATTGCTAGGATTATTTTTACTAGTAGCGGTACCAATTCCAACAACTGGTGTTTATACAGGGGTTGTTGCGGCTAATGTGCTGCAGATTAAATTTAAAAATGCATGGTTGGCAATATCTTTAGGAGTGATTGTAGCTGGAACTATTGTATATATGATAAGCTTGAACATAATACATTTATTGTAAAAAAAAATAAAAAGTCAATATAATGCAAAGTGAGGTATAAATATGAGTACATTATCAGTATTTGAATTGAAAGAAAAAATTGATGAGCAAAAGACATTAAAAAAAAGACTAGATGGATTTTATCAAGAAAGAGATAGATTGATCATTGAAGTTAAAAAGTTGAAGAAACAGCTTATTAAAGAAAATATGGATGTAGATAAGATGGAAAAGGTTTCTTTAACGAGTGTATTAACATACATAAATGGTAGTTATGATGGAAAATTGGAAAAAGAAAAAATGGAAGCTCTTGAAGTAAAATTAAAGTACGATTCTGCCGAGGATGAACTTGAAATGATAGAAGAAAAGATTAAAGATATAGAATCAAAGGTAGAAGATGTTAAGAAGTATGAAGAAGAATATATATGGCTTTTAAAGAAAAAAACAGATTCTATAGAAGATCAAGATGAGAACTTTAAAAAAACTATAAATGTAATAACTTCTATAAAAAATGAAATAAAAGAGATTGATGAAGCTGTTGTTGCTGGAAGACAGGCGTTAAATGCTTTTTCGAGTGTGATCAATGATTTGAATACTGCGAAAAACTGGGGAATTTTCGATATGCTCGGAGGGAATTTCATTGCAAATGTAGGAAAGCATATGAAGATCGATGCTGCGAGAAAATCACTCTCAGAAGCAAAGGGTAGACTACAAATATTTGAACGAGAACTTAAAGATGTAGATGTTTCAAGTGAAGTAAATATAGATATGGGTAGCTTTATGACAGTAGCGGATTTTTTCTTTGATAATATATTTGTAGATTTTATGGTTCAGAGTAAAATAAATGATTCTCTAAATAAAATAAATCAGGCATATGGACATGTTAAAGAGAGATTAGGTAGTTTAGAATCTAGAAAAAATGATTTACATATGAGTTTAGAAAAATTAGAGAGAAATAAAGAAGAAATTTTACAAAAATATTTTTAGATATTCCTTGACTAAAGGGTATTATTAAACATATACTATTTGAGTATTTAATTTAGTAGATTTGCACCCCAAGTGGGTGCCCTACCAAAACTAGCACGTAACTAAGTGGTGGGTCATCCTAGATGGGTGATCTGTCACTCTTTTTTTTGAAAAATTCGGGAGGTATTATATGTCAACGAAGTATGTTTTTATTACAGGTGGTGTTGTTTCTTCACTAGGCAAGGGAATCACAGCTGCTTCATTGGGGCGATTGCTTAAATCAAGAGGAATATCTGTTTCAATGCAAAAATTTGATCCATATATAAATGTGGATCCAGGAACAATGAGTCCATATCAACATGGTGAAGTTTATGTCACTGAAGATGGAGCTGAAACTGACCTTGATTTAGGTCATTATGAGCGGTTTGTGGATGTAAACTTATCAAAGAATTCAAATGTAACAACTGGAAAAATTTACTGGTCAGTACTTAATAAAGAGAGAAAAGGCGATTATCTAGGAGCGACTGTTCAAGTTATCCCTCATATTACAAATGAGATAAAAGAAAGAGCTTATAGAGCTGGAAAAACTGATAATCCGGATGTTGTCATAACAGAAATCGGTGGAACGGTTGGTGATATCGAATCGTTGCCTTTTCTAGAGGCTATTCGTCAAATAAAATTTGATATTGGTAAAGAAAACGTTATGTATATTCATGTTACTTTAGTGCCTTATTTAGAAAAAGCAGGCGAGCTTAAAACTAAACCTACTCAGCATAGTGTAAAAGAATTAAGAGAAATTGGTATTCAGCCTGATTTGATTATTTGTAGAACACAAAAATTTATTAATGATGAGTTAAAGAATAAGATTGCTCTTTTCTGTAATTTAGATGCAACTAATGTAATCAGCAATATGGATGCAGATTCGCTTTATGAAGTGCCGTTGATGCTCGAAAAAGAAGGATTAGCGGATAAGGTGTGTGATAGACTTCAGCTTAGCTGCGGTGTACCCGATTTATCAGAGTGGGAGAAAATTGTCGATATCGAAAGAAATCTGACTGATTCAGTTAATATTGCCCTAGTAGGTAAATATGTACAGCTTAGAGATGCATATCTTTCTGTAGCTGAGGCACTTAAACATGCTGGACTTGCTAATAATTTAAGCGTTAATATCGATTGGATAAATTCTGAAGATGTAACAAAAGATAATGCAAAAGAATATCTTGAGAATGCAGATGGTATTTTAGTGCCAGGTGGATTTGGAGATAGAGGGATTGAAGGAAAGATTATCGCTACTCAATATGCTCGTGAGAATAAGGTGCCTTTCTTTGGAATCTGTTTGGGAATGCAACTTGCTACAGTCGAATTTGCACGCAACGTAATGGGATATAAAGATGCACATAGCAGTGAACTCGACCCTGATACAAGCTATCCTGTAATAGATTTGATGCCTGAACAAAAAGAGATTGAAATGATGGGCGGAACAATGAGACTTGGAGTTTATCCATGTAAGGTAATGTCTAATACTAAAGCATATGAAGCATATGGCAGTGATCTTATTTATGAGAGACATAGACATAGATATGAATTTAATAATCAATATAGAGAAGTCCTTGCAGAAAAAGGATTTATTATAAGTGGTTTATCTCCTGATGAGAGATTAGTTGAAATTATCGAGCTTAAAGATCATCCTTGGTTTATTGCCAGTCAATTTCATCCTGAATTTAAATCAAGACCTACAAAAGCACAGCCGCTGTTTAGAGAATTTATTAAAGCGGCAAGTGAAAATAGAAAATAGCAAAAAGAGAGAGAGTTTTAGTTTGAACTGGTACTCTCTCTTTTTATATAAAAAAAGAAGGATATCTAATTAATCCTTCTCAAATAACGGTTTTTCATAATATTCATAAAGTAAATTATTTATATCAAACAAATCAAGTTTTTTTTGTATTCCAAATTTTATTATCGCATCTCTTTTTCGTTTAGTATATAGAGATGAATAACCTGAAACTTTGAGTAGCCTTTGAATTTCCTCTAAATCCGCTTTTATCGCAATACCAATCTGAATAAGTTTGTCTCTATTGGCTTTTCTTGTGCCAGAAATAATTTGATAAATATAGGTCCTATCAATTTGAGTTCTTTTAACAATTTCTGCGCCAGAAACATTATATTTATTAAGAAGCGAATCCATGTAATCTTTAAATTCCATAGATTTAAAAACCGGCTTGAATTCTTCTAAATAATTGTCTATATTGGATGCGTTTTTTAAGATTTGATCTAACTCTTTTGTATTTAAAGTATTACTCATCAAAATTTCCTCCATCGTATGTAGTATAACATATTAACAAAGGAAATTATTTCATATATAATAGAAATATTAATATTAGGAGATTAATTATGAAATTAGGTAGAGAGTTTGAAAATATAAAAAATAATATTGAGAATATCGAGCAAATCTTTGATAAAGATATAAAAGTTATATATCGATTATCTGATAGCGAAAAAGATGTCTATCTAGTTGATTATGATGGAGTGAAATTAAAACTTAGAATTATTGAAGAATCGGAAATTGAGATTAAGAGGATTATGCTCTTATCAAAAATTCAAAATCCTAACATTGAAAAAATTGTCTATTATAAAATTGCTGATAATAAAATATATTTATTATCTAATTACTTCCCCGGAAGCACACTTTTTGACTACGTGAATGAAAAAGGTATGTTAAATGAAAAAGAAGCAACAATAATAGTGAAAAAACTATTGTATCTTTTGAAATGTTTGCATCATATTAAACCGTATCCACTAATTTTTAGAGATTTACAGCCAAAAAATATCATTATAAACGATGAAGAAGTATTCCTGATAGATATTGAAACTATTATTGATTATAGACCTGGAAAATCATTTGATACTGTTTTAAAGGGAACTGTTGGATTTATGGCACCAGAACAGTATGGATTCGGACAAGCAGATACTAAAACAGATATTTATAATTCAGGAATGTGTTTCCACTATATGCTTTCTGGAGAGATATTGGAGTTTCACAATCAAACGATTGATTTTTCAAAAATTAAAATCTCTTTAAATGGAGTAAAAATGCTTCGTAAAATGACAGAATTTTCTCCTGATAGAAGATATCAAAACGTAGATAAAATCATTGAAATTTTAGAAAAAAAAGGGCGAAACAATCGTTTGATTGAAAAAGCTTCTTTTGTGATTGTAATATCAATTGCAATTATTTTATGTGTGTTCGGAATGGGAAATATATATAACGAAGGTGAATATTCTCAATTGATTGATAATGCAAAATATCAGCAATCCTTTGGGAATGCTGAGTTTACTCATATGATGCCGTTGGAATTGAGTATGTTTAATTATCATGGTGATTTTAAAAATATACAGTGGTATCCTCTATCTTCGATAAGTGACGATAATAATGATAAATCTAGTTTAGAAATGATGTATTCAATTATTGATAATAATATATATATTCGGTATAAATTATTAGTAAAAGAAAACATGAAAAATATTTCATTTTCTTTTACTAATAATAAAAGTGAATTTTCTAGTTATTTAGTTGTAGATTTACCTAAGGATAATTATGATTTTATTCAGCAATATGATTTTGATGAACTTAACGAGATCTTAAAAGAATATTGTGCCAATAGATATATAATGGAAGTAATGATAGGCGAAGAGTCATCGGAACGTTATAATATAGATTTTCATCAGATATTTTTAGAAAATTATGATAGGCTTGAACTAGAAAAACATAATGTGAGTATTGAAATATATGATTATTTTGAAGAAAATATAGTTAACAATGTTATGTTTTTGTTAAATCGGGAAACGATTACAAGCGAAGAAGGAAAAATTTCGGTATCAATTAAAGATTGGGAGAATAAAATAATCGGAATATTTCCTAGTGGTTACTTATCTCAGAAAATTAATTTGGTGGCTTTTGAAGACAAAACATATAGAATACCTGTATTAAAATATAAAACAAGAAAAATACAAGGATTAATAAATGAGTGTTTGTCAGATGAGAGTATTACTAATGTTAGGATGTATCTTGTTGAAAAAAACAATGAAAATCTAAATATTATCATTAATAGAAAAGATTATGTTTTTAAAGATACCCAATATTATACATTTAAAATTGAGCCATATAAGGAATATATAATTGCTTATAAGGTGATTAGTGGGAATGTATACAACAAAGAGGGCTATTTAGGCAAAAATGGTAATGTGCAAAATATTGAAGAGGCAGAGATTATTACAACTGAAACAATAAAAAGTAAAAGTTACAATTTGAATTTGTCCGATGACTAAGAATTCTAAGACTCCATCTTTTTCAAGATGGAGATGAGAATTCAACAGCCTCTGGATAATGATTTCTAAGCAGCGGATGATAATATACATTCCGACGCAAGAACTCTGTTGATCCGATGACTAAGAATTCTAAGACTCCATCTTTTTCAAGATGGAAATGAGAATTCAACAGTCCCTGGATAANNATTCAACAGCCTCTGGATAACAATCTTGATCTAACTCAAATCTTTGATTTGGTAGTAGGTCAGACACGACTTTGACAGAAATTTTCCTATGGATATAAGAATTTCGTTATCAAAACCGTGCCTCTTACTTTAAAGTTCATTCTGACGCAAGAACTCTGTTGATTAAATATCACAGCCGGCGAATGATATTTTCTATGATTTTAATGTTGAAGCAAAAGAAATATTAAAAATAAATAAATATTAAAAAGGAATTTGTAATTAAATAGCTAATTAGTATAGTGGGAGTGATAGCATGGATAAAAAACTCACGGAAGAAACTTTGAGAAGAATAGTTGCTTTGGATGAACAGACTGAAAATTTAAAACAAAGAATTGAAATTGATTCTAAGGAGAAGGAAAGGTTATTTAAAAAAGAGCTTCGGGAAATGGAAACAAATTATATGGAAGAAGTTCGTGTAAAAGCTAGGGAAGACTATAAAAGAATTATTGATGAAGCTAATGTTGAAAAAATGAAAATTATTGAAGAATCAATTGAAAAAAGCAATGATCTTGAAAAATTATTAAGTGAAAAAAAGGATGAATTATTACAAAAGATATTTTTTAAACTATTTGAAGTTAAATTGGGTGAATAATTATGAACAATATAACGGTTCATGGAGCGGCTTCGTCAAAGGCACATGTTCTTATGGGAAGATTATTAAAAGATTCAGATTATAAAAAATTGATGGAGACAAAAAATATTTATGAATTTATTGAGTATTTAACTAAAAATACGAACTATAAAAATGTATTTTTAAACCCTAATGAAATTAAACATCGTGAAGATATTGAGATTGGGATGAAAAAGTATTTACTCAAAAATTATGAGAAGTTCTATCATTATTATCACGATAATTATCGAATTTTTTTCAAAGTGCTTTTTATGAGATATGAGGTCGAAAATATAAAACTTTTTATCAGAGCGATGAATAGAAATGAAGATGTGCGTCACTTGGGAGATCATTTAATTACTTCTGAAGTATTTACGAGTATAGACTATAATCAAATGATTAAATCTAGAAATATTCAAGAACTTATAGATGCTTTAAAAGGAACAATATATTATAAATTGTTAATGATATATTTAAATGAAGAATCTGTAAAAATGCAGTTTTATATGGAAATGAGTTTAGATCGAATTTATTTTAAAAAAATAAAAGAAATAGTCAGCACATTTAAAGGTAAAGATAAAGAATTGATGAATGAACTTCTAGGTAAAAATTCAGACCTTCTTAATATTCAGTGGATTTATCGAGCTAAGAAATTTTTTGATTTGAGTTCTGAAGAAATATTAAACTACACTTTAGAAAGTGGACTGAAATACGATTACAAGAAACTTAAAGAATTTTGTTATTTAGAATCGATTGAAGAGTTGAAGGAATCCGTTTTAAATACTGAATATAAGGTGTTGTTTTTAGAAGAAGAAATATTCATGGAGCGAAACATGGAGAGATTTTTGTTTTTTTTATTAGAAGATTTACTAAAAAAAGGAAATAACACAATAATTGTGTCTCTTAATTATATGCATAAATTAGAATATGAAGTAAGAGATTTATTTAGCATTTTAGAGTGTATAAAATATGGATTTGACAATAGTGATGAGTATTTAGTAAGAGTTCTAAAGTAAGGGGGTGGCAATTTGGCAGTACAGAAAATGACGTTGTTTAACTTAGTCAGTCAAAAGAAAGATATTAACCAAATACTAAGAGATTTAATAGTGATGGGTTATGTTGAATTAAAAGATACTTTTGAAGATATCGATGGTAGTGATTTTACTTTATCGATGATGGAAGAAAATGCTGATGAAATTATTGATATGGTAGAAATTAAACATTGTAAAAAAAATGATTATCTTAGAGACACAAAAGGGAAATTGGAATATATCTTAAATAGGATTAATTACAAACCTGAGATAGATAAGAGCATGATAGTTGGTGATTATTCTTTTGATGATGTAAAAGAAAGAATTGATAAAATATATGAACATTTTAAAGAGTTAGCTGATGAAATTGACGAGGTTAAAACAAAATTAGAGAAATTGGATCAATTTTCTAGTGCGTCGTATTTAAAAGGAATTGATATTAATTTTAGACAAATTTCAAATTTAGAGAATTTCGTGGTTAAATGGGGTTATTTAACTAAGGAGAACAAGCAAAAAGTTGCTAAAAATTATGAGAATATTTCGGCAATTGTAATACATATTGGGGAGGAAGATAACAAGGAAGCATTTATGGTGATATCACCAAAAGAGCTGGAAGTAGAAACTAATCGTATTCTTAGAAGTGTCAATTTTTCTGAAGTTTATCCTGACCAAGAGTATTTTGATTATCCAGATGCGATGATAAATAAAATGAATCACGATAGACAGAGCTTAAAAAGTAGACTTAAGGATCTTACTTCAATTTCCAATGATTATTTAAAAAATTATCAGGATGAAATTATTAAGTCTTGTTCAAGAATAAAGATGGAAGAAAAAGTTGAAATCGTTATGGAGAAAATTGCGACTACCAAAAATTTTATTTATATGTCAGCTTGGATTCCTGAGGATAAAAAAGAAAGCATTAGTAATTATATTGAGCAGTATGGAGATTCTACAATACTGACATTTAGAGATATAAAATCATTAAACAAAGCAATTACCATACCTACAAAATTGAAAAACAATATAATTTTTAGCCCATTTGAAGAACTTGTTAAAATGTATGGTATTCCTTCATATAATGAAATCGATCCGACAATTTTCTTTGCAATTAGTTATATGCTTTTATTTGGAGCGATGTTTGGAGATTTAGGACAAGGATTAATAATATTTTTAGCAGGCATCCTTGTTGGAAGAACAAAGAATAAGAATTATGGTGGAATATTAACTAGACTCGGAATAGCATCCATGTTATTTGGGATTGTATATGATTCTTTTTTTGGATACGAACATGTAATTTCAAAATTTATTCCTTGGTTCAACTATATAAGACCGATTGAAAATATCAATGCAGTATTAACGACATCTATCTTTATCGGTATTGTCTTGTTAACTATAAGTTTAGTATTTAGTATAATTAACAAGTTAAATAGAAATGATGTTAAGGAAGGAATATTTGGTAGAAATGGCGTTGCTGGATTAGTTCTTTTTTCATCATTAATACTGATAGCGATAGAAATTTTAATGGACATAGTATTGTTGCCGAGATGGTTACTGATAACTTTCGCAATTGTATCTATTGCTTTGATTATTGTCAGGGAACCACTAGCGAATTTAATTCTTGGTAAAAGACCACTTTATCACTCAGGTAAGGGTGAGTATTATGTCGAAAGTGGATTTGATATCTTTGAAACATTTTTGAGTATACTCAGCAATAGCATCTCTTTTATTAGAGTAGGTGCATTTGCTCTTAATCATGTGGGATTATTTATAGCGTTTCACACTATGGCGCATATTATAGGAAATGTTGCAGGAGATATATCGATGTTTATTATTGGTAATGTGATAGTTATTGTTTTAGAAGGACTAATTGTCTTTATTCAGGGACTTAGGCTTGTTTATTACGAGATGTTTAGTAAATACTATGAGGGGGAAGGAATTCTCTTTGAACCAGATCAAATTCTAGGAGGAAATTAAAATGAAATTTATTTTAGTATTAAGTTTAATAGTTGTAATAGGAACGATTATAACAGGAATATATTTAATGAAAAAAGAAGCTATTGTAAATAAAAACAAATTGAAAGGACTATTAAGAATTAACATCATTGCTTATTTGCCTTTGTTGATAGGTGCGATTGTTTTTTTAGTTCCGAATGTTTCTTATGCGCTTGATGAAGGAAGTTCAGCTTCAGGCCTTGGTTTTATAGCGGCAGCTCTTTCTACTGGTATGGCAACAATAGGTGCGGGATATGCTGTTGGAGCTGTAGGGTCTTCTGCGTTGGGTGCGGTATCGGAAGATCAAAAAATTCTAGGAAAAACTTTAATTTTTGTAGGCTTGGCAGAAGGAATTGCAATCTATGGACTTATTATTTCAATTCTGATATTAGGAAGGTTATAAAAAGTGAAATCATTTTGTCTTTGTAAAAAATATGAAACGTTGATTAGTTTAAGGTTGGCTGGAATTGCCGGAAAAGAAATAGGTTCTAAAGATGAGTTGATAAGTGAAATCCATAGATTAATTAAAGATTCGACCTATGGATTGATTATAATTTCTGAAGATATATTTATTCTTGCAGAAGAAGAAATTATGGAAATCAAATTAAAGAACAAAGATAATTTAATTATACGAATTCCTGAACCGAGTGGATTTAAGGAAAAGGACTATATTATCAGATATATTAGAGAATCTATAGGAATAAAGTTGTAAATGGTGGTGATTAAATGATAACTCTTGATAACAAAATGGAACTATTCTCAAAAGTAGTTTTAGAGAAAATAAAAAAAGAATACAATACAACGATGAAAGAAATAGATAAAAGACATTTAATAGTCAGAGAAGAAAAAATGCAAGATTTGGGAAATAAAAGTCAAATATATGTAAGAGATATGCAAAGTAGAGCAATAGAAGAGAGAAAAAAAATCATTTCTAAGTCGAAGGGACAAGCAAGAAAAAATATTTTAATTAAACGCGAAGAATTATTTGTAAAACTAAATGAATTACTTGTAGATAAGGTTAAATTATTTTGTAGTAGTGAAGAATATGAACCCCTAC
>LGVF01012316.1_pt2 | contig 20889 bp, 18 predicted proteins | sample 469901 | NCBI WGS metagenome assembly LGVF01 (sample SAMN03893561, study PRJNA290197) | marine sediment metagenome | material: sediment; isolation source: combined push core samples #3730, #5133, and #5579 collected at Hydrate Ridge | place: Pacific Ocean: Hydrate Ridge
CTATCCCGGGATGTTGATTTGAACTATAAAAGACTAAACCGATATTACTATCTGAGATTAAAACGTCTGCGGGGTGATCCTAAAATCCTCGCCGGGGGGACTGCAATAGGCATTTTGATAGGCCTCACTCCTACCATGCCTTTACATACAATTCTGATTATTGCCCTTACTCTGGTCACCAGAACATCAACAATAGCCGGAGTTGTCAGCAGCTTTCTTATTTGTAACCCGTTAACTTATTTTCCTATCTACTATTTTTCTTTAAAATTTGGCAATATCATCACTCCATACGAAATCAGTTGGGATGGAATTCGTACTGTTCTCAATCAACTGGTGCAGTCGGAAAATATAGTGCACTCAATGAAGATTATTGGAAATCTAGGATACGAAACTATTGTGGTGATGATAGCTGGTGGTTTTTTTATCGCCCTGCCCTTTGCCTTCATTAGTTACTATAGTGCACTCTATTTTTTTAAACAATTAAACTCAAAACGTGAAAATGGATGATTTGAATTTTTCCAATCTGTTTATCGGTTGAACAATATGACTGAATACGGACAAACCAGAACAATTCTTAAAGAGTATAGCCTGGCACCTAAAAAGAGATTCGGCCAAAATTTTCTTGTCAATAAACAGACGGCTGAAACAATAGTCAGAGCTGGAAATATTACAGACGGGGACACTGTTTTAGAGGTTGGCGTCGGACTTGGCGCATTGACTCATCCCCTTGCGAGATCGGCACAACGGGTGTTTGGCTTTGAAATAGATAGTGGAATAATCCGATTCCTTGAAGAACAAGGGGATCTACCTGGCAATGTCACGCTTATCCACCAGGACATTCTTACCGCAGATTTGAAAGAGTTGCACGACAGATGTGGCGCTGATCTTATCATTATGGCAAATCTGCCATACTCAATTTCCAATCCATTTATTTTCAAATTAATAGATAATGCCCATCTAATCGCCAAAGCCACAATAATGCTACAAAAAGAGGTGGCAGACAGGCTAATGGCTAAGAATGAAACAAAAAACTACGGAATTCCTACGGTTCTAATTGGTGCTTGTGCCGGTGTAGAAAAACTGATGACATTGAAACCGACGGAGTTTCACCCTAAACCCAAAATAGATTCTGTTGTTGTTAGTCTTGATTTTACAAAAACTTCTAGAAGAGCCGGTGATATTATAGAATTTGACAAATGTCTTTTCACTCGGGTGGTCAGGATTGCTTTCAGCCAGCGAAGAAAAACAATCCTCAATACTCTCAGTAGCGGCGGATTCTTTATGAAAATTGCAGCCAATGATAAGGCTCTCAATAAAAAATATACCCAAAAAGCCATAGAGGCAGCAAATTTCAGTCCCTCAATTCGGGCTGAATGTCTTGATGTTTCAGATTTTATCTACCTTACCACATTTTTTGAAGCTCAACTGAGTGACATATACTAAGCCGGATAATGACTTTCATATAAACAATCACCTCGCCAAGGAGGTGATTGTTTTTATGAATGTGATACTATTGTTTGATGGGTTCCCCGAAAGGGTTCAGCCGATTTACTGCAGCCACATCTACAGTTACATAGAGACTTGCTTCGGTTTTGCCCATCATTGCGGAACCTCCAGATAGAACAACCATGCAGGTTTTATTTGGTTTGGTAAAAGCAAGCATTGTTGTGTTGTAAGAAGCTTCCCCGACCATTTTCCATTTATGATTTCGCATGGAAGCAACAATGTAGTCCCGGAGTGAAGCTATTTGAACTTTGCCGCTATACACATGTATCCCGCCTTGAAAAGAATCTGTACGCATAGCCATACTTTTCTTGGGTAAAAGAGTCATCTCAATAGGCAATTCAATATCACCATAGCTTTCAACCGTAGTGGTTACTTGGGCCAGATCATTATCATTTACCGTCATGTCAGCAGGGGGAGTAGATTGAGTTTGTTGTGCACAACTGCTCAATAACCCTACAATCAACAGCAAAGCAAAAAACCTGCCTGGAAAACTGAATACTGAATTTAGTCGCATAGCCCACGCTCCTTTTTGAATTTTATTAAACTGTAATTTAGTGCCTTACTCCTGAACTTCTAAAAGAAAAAACAAGAAGTCGAGAAAGGTCGTTTAAGATTGAATGGTTGAGTATACTTCCATGGCACTTATCCAAGCATTCTAGAATTCCGATTTATTCGGATTAGATGTATCAAATACTATATTTAAAAAATGGTTGCCACTAGAACTTGCAACTCATACCAGAATCAACCTAAAATACTTTGTTATCGTAGAGAAAAACCTAACTTTTTTTCAACATTTTCAATTATATTTATCACATGCCAGAGCATATAACGCATATTACGGTTAAGAAATTACCAATACGACTGGGACAGTTCCTCAAACTTGCAGACCTTGTCCAAGATGGGGTTGAAGCCAAAATCAGAATCAAGGAGGGCGAAGTTCTGGTAAACAAAACTGTTGAGACACGTCGTGGAAGACAGCTCAAAGAGGGCGATACGGTTTCCTTTGATGGCAGAACCAGACTGGTATCCCTCCCCTCTTAGTGTTTTACCCGTCTTGAACCTCGAAGGAGCTTTTTACGGGTTCATCAAGGTTGATAAACTCGTAAAAAGCTCCTTCAAGGTTACAAATGGCTATCCATTCATCTGTCCATTTTTCCAGCGCCTGACAAATTCAATTAAAGTTCTGGTTCCTGTACCTGATGGACCTTTAGGGATATAGGTTTTTTCCGTAAAATCCCAGGCCGTCCCTGCAATATCGAGATGTGCCCAGGGGACATCACCAACAAATTTCTGCAGATAAACAGCCGCAGTAATTGTGCCTGCGGCTTTACCACCTGTATTTTTTATATCGGCCACCTCGGACTTTATCTGTTTTTCATACTCTTTTCCAAGAGGCAGTCGCCATAGTGGCTCCCCGCATGCAGATCCAGCTTCTGTCAACTTCTTTATCAGATGATCGTTATTGCCTAAAATGCCGGTATAGTGATGCCCAAGCGCGATAATCACAGCACCGGTTAAAGTTGCCAGATCAATCACACAGGTTGGTTTGTAGTGTTCAATGCCATACGTCAATGCGTCTGCGAGAATCAGCCGACCTTCAGCATCTGTATTTTCAATCTCAGAAGTAATTCCACCATAATGGGTAATTATATCACCGGGCTTAAGCGCATTCGATCCAGCCATATTATCAGTGGAAGGGATAATAGCGACCACGCCGGTTTCCGGTCTCTCATCTGCAATTGCTTCCATGGCAGCCAGAACTGCAGCACCACCACACATATCATACTTCATATCCATCATGCCTGCCGGGGGCTTGAGACTTATGCCGCCGGAGTCAAAAGTAAGTCCCTTTCCAACAAGTAATATGGTATCAGCTTTTTTGTCCGGTCTGTATTCCAAAATTATAAATTTGGGAGGTTCACTGGATCCCTTATTTACCGCAATCAGCCCTCCCAACCCAAGACGTATCATCTCCGCCTTATTAATCACCTTACATTTTAATTTTTTGGCTTTAGCCATCTTCTTTGCGTATATCGCAAAATGGTTTGGTGTCCAGCCGTTGCCGGGTTCATTTGCCATGTCCCTGGCAAATGAACCCGAGTGAGCAGAGTTTAACGCACGCTCAAAACTCCTTCTGATGGCGGAGAGGTGTGTTGACGATAAAAATATCAGCTTTTTGAGACCGGAAAACGTCTTCTTGTCCTCATCATGGTTTTTATATTTTGAGAAGTTATAATCACCAAGAAGCACACCTTCCGTAAAATATTCTGCTGCAAAGGGTTGTTTAATGGTGTCAATCTTGTGCAATGCAATACAGACTTCTTCGGCATGATTTTTTTTACACTGTTGAGCTATCAGACCGCCACTGCTTCTCAATAGTTCCCGGAGTTGATCATCATCTTTACCATGAATTTCTCCTAGCCCGAGCAGCAGGAGTCTTTTACATTTCAGTTTTACAGTCTTATTTTCAAAAGGAGGATAGAGCAGAACAAATTCACCTTTTTCCCCAGAAAATTCCTCTTTCTTTTTGAAAGCTCTTAACGTCGGTTGTATAAAATCAACTCCTTGAATGGCTCCGTCTTCATCTATTGTTGTCAAACATACAAGCAGATCACCAGAATAATTTTCCACCCTATTTTTCGAAACTACCACTTTTGTTGATTTCATTTTTTCTTTTTCGTCCTTGATTGATTTTTTAATCACTATTTATTATCGGCTAAAATGTTTATAATTCAGACCTGACATTTTAATAAAGATTCTTTTGAATTGCCATTACCGCCCAGGCGGATCCAGCAGGCTCATTCAGACTGCGACGATGTGCTAAATAACCCCGGAGACAATGAAGTGCTACAAACACTATTCATTTCTGTAACCCTTGCCATAACAGTTTCAGCCCTTTGCTCTGTTTGTGAAGCGGTACTCTATTCCATCAGCGCAAGCCAGGTTGAAATGCTGAAGAAAACACATCATAACATCGCAGATCACCTGCAAATGTTGAGGGCTGATATAGAGGAACCGATTACGGCCATACTTACTCTTAACACCATTGCCAATACAATTGGAGCGTCTGTTGCCGGGGCTATGGTGGCTAAACTGTATGGTGACCAGAACTTGATATTGTTTTCTGCCACCTTCACTCTTGCCATTTTAATTTTTTCCGAAATTCTTCCAAAAACGATTGGGGTCACATACGCATACAAACTTGCACCCCTGATCACATATCCACTGCGTTGGATGGTAATCATCCTAAAGCCGATCGTCTGGCTCTGCAGGTCTATTACCCGTCTTCTGCCCGAAAGAAAAGAGGATTCGGTCAGCGCAGAAGAAATACAGACAATAGCAGCACTATCTCTTGAATCGGGGGATATTGAGGAAGGTGAAGAAATAGTAATCAACAACATTATTGAATTAAAAAACAAAATAGTCCGACAGATCATGACTCCCAGAACTGTAACATTCTCTTTGGATGAGCAAATCACAGTTGAAAAAGCCATGGCAATGGTAACAGAACTCTCAAGCCATAGCCGGATACCTCTTTACCGGGAAGAACCCGATAATGTAACCGGTATAATTATGCGTAAAGATATCCTCCAGGCAGCAGCAGAGGGGAAAAACAGCTTTAAATTAAACAGATACAGTCATCCTGTTCATTTTGTCCCGGAAACTGCCCCCTTGAACAAAATTCTGATGGATTTTTTTGAAAGAAGGCAACATCTGTTTGTTGTCGTGGATGAATATGGCACAGTGACAGGCATCCTTTCCATGGAAGATGTTATCGAGGAAATTGTCGGCCGAGAAATAGTTGATGAGTCGGACACAACACAGGATATGCGTGAACTTGCCAGATCACAAAATCTGGAATCGCTACAAAATATGGAGGAGCATCAGGAGGAAAACGGAAGTGGCTAATATCCTCTTATTCTCGGACAGCCTACTAGTTGATTGCGGTTAACCCTATTTGAATATTCTGGCGTTCTCCGCCTCGCAGCACTGTAAGTATAACCTCTGCACCGATATCGAACCGTTCCAATTCTGATCTCAAATCATCATATGAGTTCACCTCGACCCCTGCCACCTCAATAATGATATCTCCCAGAACTATTTCACCTCTATACTGGGTCGTTGGCCTTAACCCTGCGATCTCTGCAGCACTGTTGCGCTCAATTGTAAGAATCAGGACACCGTCAATTCCAAGCCGCCGGGCTAATCTTTCATCGGCGAGGGTTGCGCCAATACCCGGTTTTATCACTCGGCCATGTTGAATGATCTGTGGAATAGTGCTGTTCACAATATCAACAGGGACTGCAAAACCAATACCGGCATAGGCACCTGATGGACTATAAATAGCAGTATTAACACCAATGAGTCTGCCGGCACTGTCCAGCAGCGGTCCTCCTGAATTACCAGGGTTAATTGCTGCATCTGTCTGAATCATCCCATGGATCAATCTACCTGTTATTGCCTTGATTTCCCGCCCAAGTGCTGAAATAATTCCGGAAGTAATGGTCTGATCAAGGCCAAACGGGTTGCCTATGGCAAAAACTTTCTGTCCCACAAGCAGGTCATCTGAATTACCGATCCCAATGGGTTTCAATATGTTGGCAGGGGCATTTATTTGCAGAACGGCGAGATCTTTATCGGGGGCTGCACCAATAAGAGCGGCCCTCCACGTTGAACCATCTGCCATCGTCACCTGAATGCGGTTGGCATCACTGATTACATGAAAGTTTGTTACAATGCGACCTCTTGCATCCCAGACAAAACCTGATCCAGTGCCTTTGGGAATTTCAACTGCATTAAGAGAGAAAATCCCCCGTCGCAGAGCAATGGACGTTATGTAAACTACAGAAGGTGAGTTTGCTCGAAAAACCTCAATGGTATTAAGTTCGTCCTTGGCGAGATCTCCCCTTGCCATAACCGCACGTGGTTCTGCGCCTGCACCCACACGATGAAAATAATTTTCAAGTGGATTGAGGAGCAGCCATAGCCCAAGACCGATAAAAATCAGAATGGCCAAGGGTGTAGTTTTCATTCGTCTGTGGTTTACAGGTTGAGGAATAATTTCGCCACCCAGAAATACATCAAAACACCAAGGATATCGATTGAGGTTGTAACAAAAGGGCCTGTGGCGATCGCGGCGTCGACATCAAACCGTTTGAATATGAGTGGAATAATTGTTCCCAAGGTCGCTGACATGGCCATACAAAAAAAGATTGATATCCCAACCACTACGCCCAGGAGAGCCGGTTCTGAGAAACCAAGATATGCTATAACCCCAAGAAACAACCCGTAAATAAGTCCTAAGATCACACCAACGCGCATTTCCTTGAAAACTACTCTGTACGCCTCATTCATGTTCACCCGACCTGTAGCAAGCCCCCTGACAATAATTGTTGAACTCTGGGTAGCTATATTGCCTCCCATACCAATTACCACCGGGATAAAAGATGCCAATGCTATAACCTGTGTAAGTTCATGCTCAAACGCTCCAATAATTATCATCGCCATCACTCCTCCAACCCAGGAAGCAAAAAGCCAGGGTGCACGAATCAAGGCGCTCTCTTTAGTCGATTTCAGGAGTATCTCCCTATCTTTACCGGCACCTGCCATCTGCAGGAATTCCTCAGTAGCTTCTTCCCGGATAACATCGATGATATCGTCCACGGTAACTATTCCAACAAGATTATAATTAGAATCAACTACGGGCACTGCAAGTATATTATATTGGGAAACCACATGTGCAACTTCCCCCTGATCCGTATCCGTGGTTACAGAAATAACATTAGAGTTCATTATCTTTTTAAGTTGCCGCTCTTCCGGGTGCATCAACAACTCACGAAGTGAAATCACCCCGGATAGCCTACGTTTGCCATGGGTGATATAAAGATAAAAAACCATCTCCTTCTCTTCGCTGCGTTTTTGCACAAACTTAATGGCATCACCAGTGGTCAGCTCTTCATCAATAAACATAAAATCCGGGGACATGAGTCCACCGGCGGATTCAGGATGGTATTGCAGCAGTTCATCGACTTCTTCCCTGTCCTTCTTGGCCATATGCTCACGGATGTCATCGGCCAGGTCTTCAGGGAGGATCTCCAAAAGATCGACAGCATCATCGGACGGCATACTCGAGAGTATTTCAGCCATATACTGTGAGCTGAGTCCTTTGACCAGTTCAATGACCAGCGAATCATCTAATTCACTTAAAAATTCGCCGACAAATTCGCTCTTACTTATGATATCGAAAACTGCTGTCCGTTCATTTTCCGTAAGGTGCCGGAAAAGCCATGCCATATCAGCAGGATGCGTTTTTCCAATAAGTTTTGTCAGATGACCAGTAGCTCCCCGTCTGTTCAATCTTCTGACCATATCAAGAATAACCATTCCTTCATTGCCAATGAGCTCTCTTTTTCCTTTTTTTTCCATACCTTACCCTAAGGATCAGATTTCATAAAATAGTCTTTGTTTTTGAATCTCAAACAAGTATATTGCCCAAATTACTCACTCTACAACTCCATAGTCATCAAGGTCAAACTGTTTTTCTATCTCTTCAACATTAATAATTTTCACGAGATTATCAGTCATGTCGACTCATTCCCAAAAAGACATTGAAGATCGTTTTACAGAAGCCTGTGAACTGCATTCCCGGGCAGAGTTTACCGCAGCTGAAAAAATCTATACAAGCCTTTTAGAACTAATACCCGAGGCCGGGATGCTGCATTACAATATCGGTCTGCTTTATTATCAAACTGAAGACTTCAAAAAGGCATTGACTCATTATTCGGCAGCACGAGACCTTGCCCCTCAGGATTCTGATCTTCTGTTTAACTATGCACTCTGTCAGAAGAAACTGGGACAACTTCGAGATGCCGCATCAAATTTCAGGAAACTGATTCAATCATCGCCAAACGACCCTGATACTCTTTATAACCTTGGTAACTGCTATAGAGAATTAAAAGAATATAAAAAGGCAGTGAAGTCATATCGCCTGGTTCTAAACCTAGAACCTGATCATTTACCTGCTATCAGAAACCTTGCCTATCTGTTTCATGTTCTCGATGATACAAAAAATGCCCTGGCTTGTTATAATCGTGTCCTTCACCTTGACCCGGATAACCCTCAGGCAATTCATATGATATCAGCTCTTACCGGAGCCCATATCGAATCCACTCCTTCAGAATATATTAAGGATCTATTTAATAGTTATTCAGAAACTTTTGATGAGGCCCTGCCAGGTAATCTCAAGTATACAGTACCTGATAAACTCAGATCACTATTTGATGCCCTTGGCTATCCAATCAAATTATTTTCCAGGTGCATCGATCTCGGCTGTGGCACCGGACTGGCCGGGAATGAGTTTGGCGAGCTATGTCAACATCTAACGGGAATAGATCTATCTGAAAAGATGATTGAAAAAGCAATGGAGAAAGGTATTTATGATGTTATTCAAGTCGCAGAAATAACAAAGTTTTTAAAAGGAAAAAGAGACGAATATGACCTGGCAGTGGCCGCAGATGTTTTAACTTATCTGGGGGATTTAGATCCAATGTTTGCAGCACTTACCGGTGCTACAAAAAAACAGGCTCTTTTCTGTTGTTCAACTGAGAACAGTGATCAACCTCATTTTCATATCTGCACAACTGGAAGATTTGCTCATTCTCAGGATTACGTTTTAAAAACAGCAGCTAGATACGGTTGGAAAGCTGTTGATATGACTACAACTACCTTAAGAAAGGAAGAATCAAACTGGGTTGAGGGTACACTCTATTTTCTAAATAAAAAATAATAGCGGCGTAGATAGCGCTGACTTTCTGGAGTAAGGTGCTAATCAAAGATTGAAGTTTTCTGGGCAATATAACATATCCCAAGTCCAATCGTCATGGCAATCAACCCCATGGAACGTAATTGCCCGGCACTCATTGTGCTGAGTTTCTTCAGCCATTCACGCATGCCTTCGGGGGAAGCTACATAAGGAAGCCCTTCAAGAACGAGAATAAGCCCTATAAGTAGTGTTAATAATTTCATGCGCAATCTGGTTGCTTTTTTCAGAACGTTTAATATGATAGTATAAAATATACTGATTTATAGCGTTGTTTTATTTCTTCGATACGACTGATGTATTTTAAAGACTAATAGAATCCTTCGTCTCTGTCCATGCAAAATTATGGAATAATTTGATCTATGGACTGATGAAGAATAACTATTATGGACAGACACTAACTAAATTAAAATTATCATACCATGAACAAACCCAAACAATCAAAATACAGTGAAGCTGGCGTTGACATAGATAAGGGCAACGCTTTTATTGAAGAAATAAGAGATATTGTCAACTCTACTCATCAACGAGGTGTTCTTGGGGAAATTGGTGGGTTTTCCTCACATATGGTGATTGATACCAATAAGTTTAAGCAGCCTGTTATAGTCAATTCAACAGATGGCGTTGGAACAAAACTGGCTGTAGCGCACCTCTGCAATAAACATGACACCATAGGTATTGATCTTGTTGCAATGTGTGTTAATGATCTCATTGTTGGAGGGGCTACCCCACTCAGTTTTCTTGACTACTTTGCAATGGGAAAACTCGATCTTACGATAGCAAAGGCCGTAGTAACAGGTATTGCAGAAGGATGCATCCAGGCCAATTGCTCCCTTACCGGTGGTGAAACTGCGGAAATGCCAGGGCTTTACCAGGGTAATGATTATGATATTGCTGGCTTTGTTACCGGCATTGTCGATCGGGATGCAATAATTGATGGCTCAGATATCAGGCCCGGCAACAAAATCATAGGGCTGCGATCATCCGGTCTTCACTCTAATGGTTATTCGCTTGTTCGAAAAATCTGTTTTTCCGACCATAATTTAACCGTCGACCAATTCATTACCGAACTTGACTGTACTCTAGGCGAAGAACTCCTGAGACCGACCAAAATTTACGTTCAGCCTATACTTAATGTGATGAAAAACTATGCTATCAACGGGATGGTTCATAACACCGGGGGTGGTTTCATTGATAATATTCCACGAGTACTTCCGAAAGGATGCAAGGCCATTGTTGACACCAAAGCATGGGCTCCACACCCTGTATTCCCCTTTCTCGAAAGAATGGGCGAGATCCCATCAGAGGAGATGTACAGAACATTCAATATGGGTATTGGCTTATTGGTTATAATAGACGAGGACAAGGCGGGTGATATAAACCATCACTTCGAGGCCCTGGGTGAAGAGCCATATATTATTGGTGAAATTGTCTCACTTGCAGAAGGTGAAGAAAACCCGGTGGAGATAGTCTCAGATAGGCGTAAAAATTAACGAAGGAGATCGAATTTTTTACGATGCCATCAGTTATTCAACACCGCAATCACCAGTTCCGCCCAGGATCTTTTCAAGAGCATGATCTATTACCGGCAGGACAACCTCCAAATTCTCTCGCGCGGCCTTCAAACTTCCCGGTAGATTGATTATCAGACTTTCGCCCCTGATCCCGACCTTCCCCCTTGAAAGCATAGCCCTTGATGTCTTCAGCAGACTTGCTGCGCGCATAGCTTCCGCCATCCCGGGAATTTCCCTTTCCACAACTTCCTTCATTGCCTCAGGTGTTACATCAGTTGGAGAAACCCCGGTACCCCCCGTTGTTATAATGAGAGAAATTTTTTGTTTGTCGATGAGCTCAATCAAAGAATCTACAATTATCTGTTTTTGATCAGGGATTACACTGTATGCCTGCAGTTGATATCCTTCCGTAAGCAACTTCTCTTTAATATAAGCACCACTGGTATCCTCACGTTCACCACGTGATCCTTTATCACTCAGTGTGAGCACACCAAAAGTATATTTCCCCTGATCAGTGTTCATTGATTCGATTACACTCTATTCCTCATTTGATTTTGCAATAATCTTGTCGGAGATATGGCTTGGAACTTCTTCATAGTGTGAAAATTCTATACTGAAAGTACCAAGACCTCCTGTCATTGAGGTCAAATCTGTTGCGTAAGACTGAATTTCAGCCTGTGGCACCTGGGCGTTAATAATTTCTGATTTTTCGTCAGAATCCATTCCCATGACCTTGCCTCGACGGGAATTTAAATCACCCATAACATCACCAACATTATCTTTTCCTACCCTGATTTCCATAGTCACATGGGGTTCAAGCAGAACAAGTCCAGCTTCCTGGGCACCCTTTTTAAAAGCAAGTGAACCGGCAATCTTAAACGCCATCTCAGAGGAGTCAACGTTGTGAAAAGAACCATCAACAAGGACAATTTTGACATCAATAAGAGGATATCCGGCAAGTACCCCTCTCTCCATCGCCTCCTGAATTCCTTTGTCAACTGCAGGCCTGTATTGCTGAGGAATTACCCCACCGACAATCTTATCTACGAACTCGTACCCTTTGCCGGGCAGAGGCGTAATTTCGATCCAGCAATCTCCATACTGCCCACGCCCCCCACTCTGCTTCTTATGTTTTCCCTGGACACGTGCAGATGAACGAATAGTTTCCATGTACGGGATTTTCGGCACCTCAAGTTCCATCTGAACACCGAATTTCCTTTTAATCCTGGTACCAACAGTATCGAGATGGACCTGACCAACCCCGGAAAGGAGAATCTGTTTGGTCTGGGACTGCCGCGTCAGCTTTAATGTCAAATCTTCGTCAAGCATTTTTGTAATTGAGGAAAACACCTTTTCTTCCTCTCCCTTCTTTGCACTCACCGCAAATGAAATCACAGGCTTATATGGTTCAGGTTTTTCAAAAACCACAGGGTTCCCTGCATTGCAGAGAGTGTCCCCAGTCGTTGTTTCTTTGAGTTTGGCGACGGCGACAATCATGCCGGGCCCTGCACTGTCCACAGGCTTCTGTTCTTTCCCTTCCAGAATATAGAGCTGACCGAATCGTTCCGATTCTTTTTTGCTCGAATTATAAAAACTGTCCCCTTTCAATGTCCCGCTAAATACTCTAAATATTGTCAATCGACCTGCATAGGGATCAGCCATAGTTTTGAAAACCAGGGCTGAAAAAGGTTCGTCAGCAGATGGTTTTACCTCAACGGGATCTCCACTCTCAGGGTGAGTAGCAGAAAGTGGTTTCATTTCTGCGGGGGACGGCATGTAGGAATTAATGATGTCAAGGAGTGGTGCTGTTCCAAGATTGCGGGTGGCGGCACAAACACAGACAGGTACTATTGCTCCACTAACAACCCCACTTTTCAGCCCGGTCTTCACATCATCTGCACTCAATTCACCTTCTTCAAGAAATTTTTCAATGAGATCATCATCTGTCTCTGCAACTATTTCCATCAGGTTCTCACGATATACACTAACTTCATCAACAAGGTCTTCAGGAATGTCAGTTTCAGAGACTGTACCTTTGTCACCTTCGAACAGGTACGCTTTTTCGCTTATAATATCCACATACCCTTTGAAATCATCTTCGGCACCAATAGGCAGTTGTATAACGACCGGATTAAAAGGGAGAGAAGTTTTTATCTCTTCAAGAGTTTTGGAAAAATCTGCCCGCTCACGATCCATTTTGTTAACAGCGATAACCGTCGGGAGATTTTTATCTTTAACAATATTTGCAAACTTCACAGTCTGCCCTTTAACACCAAGTACTGCCCCAATAGTAAACAGGGCACTGTCGCATACCTGAGAAGCAAAAAGAGCTTCATTCAGGAAATTATCATCACCAGGAGTATCGATCAGAAAGATATCATGTTTTTTCCATGGATAATTATGAAAACTGGAACTGATGGATATTCCTCTGCTGACCTCTTCATCTTCATAATCCATTGAAGAACTTCCATCATCGACCTTTCCGAGTCTGTTAATTTTCCCGGCCGTATAGAGCATAGCTTCAGCAAGCGATGTTTTACCACAATTACCATGACCGAATATTGCAATGTTTCTAATCATATTTGTATCCTGCATTCGTATCTCCTCAAAATCGACGATTGTTCAACGATATTTTTTAATATCTCTCACAGGATCACATTAGTATCCTGTTCAAAATGTCAATACCCGGCCAATTTCCCTGCACCTTTCTGCATTCTTCAGATGCCACCACACATATATGCAATTTCAAAATACAAAGTCAAGCAAGAAGAGACCTGACGGAAAGTTTGGAAAAATTTAATTCCCATTAAAATTTGATAAACAATCACCAGGATGATTTTCTGGCTTATTTCTTTCAATCAATGTATCTTTGACCGGCAAAACCATTTTTTCTCAGGGTATCTCTCAATTGACCGATCAATCCGACAATAAAAAGACTATTGCCAAATCTGCCGCTGTTGTTTCCATAGCAATAATGTGCAGCAGGCTTCTTGGATTAGTGCGGGAACAGGTATTTGCAGGATTGTTTGGAGCGGGTTTTGCCTACGATTCTTTTGTTGTTGCCTTCAGAATTCCTAACCTGTTAAGAGACCTTTTTGGTGAAGGAGCTCTCTCGGCAGCTTTTGTCACGGTCTTTTCCGCCTATGACAGCAACAGATCCAAAGAAGAGACATGGCAGCTTGCCTCTAATGTGTTCACATTCATCGCAATTCTTCTCAGTCTGCTCACATTAGCTGGCATATATCTGGCGGGCCCCATTGTATCACTGCTTGCTCCTGACTTCAGCCTTGTTCCGGGTAAGGCTGAGCTTACTGAAAAGCTGACTGTGATCATGCTGCCATTTCTACTCTTTATTTCCCTCTCAGCAGTTGCCATGGGAATCCTCAATACCAAGGGTCGTTTTTTTGTACCCGCACTGGCGTCAAGTTTTTTCAATCTGGGTTCAATTATTGGAGGAACAACACTTGCGTTTATTCTTCCCGGATATGGTCAGCCTGCTATTGTTGGAATGGCTATAGGGACTCTTATTGGCGGGTTTATGCAGCTTGGAGTGCAGCTGCCGTCTCTTTATCGGGCAGGGTTCCGCTATAAACCCGTTCTTAATATTGCAGATCCAGGACTCAGAAAAATACTCAAGCTGATGATACCCGCAACAATTGGACTGTCAGCCACTCAGATCAATATCTTTATCAATACAAACTTTGCGGCATCCTGTGCCGAAGGTTCTGTCTCCTGGCTGAACTATGCCTTCAGGTTGGTACAGCTGCCGATTGGACTGTTTGGTGTAGCACTTTCTATCGCTATGCTGCCGCTCCTTGCAAAACAGGCTGCAAAAAAGAATCTCCCGGAGATGAGAGACACCATGGAGACTTCACTTACTATGGTGTTGGCTCTTACTCTCCCGGCAACGGCCGGATTGATTATCCTGTCCGAACCGATAATACGGCTTATCTTTGAGCATGGGGCATTTACCTCGGAAGATACGCTGGCAACCGCTCAGACATTATCTCTTTATGCCTTTGGCTTGTTCGCCTATTCGGCCAATAAAGTCCTGGTGCCCGGTTTTTACGCGATTGACAAGACCAGATACCCGGTGATAGCAAGTTTTATGGCTATTGGGTTTAATATTGCAATTATCACCATGACTATTGAACCTTTTCAGCATCTTGCAATAGCAATGTCAACTTCATGTACAATGGTACTGAACTTTATCTTTCTTGTTATAGTTCTTCATAGAAAACTTGGCGGCTTTTCTCTTAAAAGTCTGTCGATCGGTGTTTTAAAAATTGTCCTTGCAACTTTTTGCCTGGCTCTCCTGATTCTGATAAGTCTTCCGTTGTTTGAGACTGGCCTTAACGGCAACAAATTTTATCAACTGCTGTCTGTCCTGCTCATTATCAGTTCAGCAGCACTTTTTTATGGTCTGTTTTTATATCTTTTACGACTCCGGGAATTCACTCTCTTCATAGACAAAGTCATACAAAAATTTGCGAAGAGATAGACCCCTTTATTCATCATTGTCTAATTCTTCAATTTTCTTTTTCAGAGAACTGATTTCCGCCCGTAATTTTTTTATATCTGACGCTCGGGCCAATTGCATTTTGCCAAGTGTGGTTTCAACTATCTGTTCTGTCTGCTTTCTGAATTGTTCCTTAGACTCTTCAGTTTTGTCCAGCATATCCTTAACAATCTTCTCCCCTTCCTGTTCTGACAGTTTCCCCCTGTCTACAAACTCCTGTGCAATTTCCTCTATTTTTTCTTTTGTTAGAGCGGCAGCTCCGATCCCTGTAAGCATGGTTTTCTTGATCAAATCAATCATAATGTCTCCTTAAATTTAATGAAGGTATGTCTGCCCTTACCTCCCATGGATAAAATCATTCGTAGAACGTAAAAGATGGAAGAAAACACAGTTTTCCAAGATAGCATCCTGTCAACTCTGAAATGTTCTTTGAAATAATTTTTATGCAGGATTTTCAATAATATTACACGAGATAACGGGATCTAACTATATTATTCTTGAATTTTTCTTTGATTTACCCTAGATTTTTCGGGCTTCATATTTATTGGTATACTGATTTGGATTGATATTGCCAATCTGAAAAAAACTCCAGATAATTGAAGCCCAGAATAGTAAAGAAAATCCATCTTGTTTCTGATGCCGTCAATATCCGCATTTAACCATTATCCATATAAGTGATCATGCAGAACCGAAGAATAGTCATCACAGGGGTAGGACTTGCAGCCCCAAATGCAGCAAATCTGAAAGAGTACAGAGAAAAACTGCTTAATGGTGTAAGTGGAATACAGGAAATAGATCTCCGGTATTTTGGTAAAGCTCCTGCAGGTATCTGCACTTTTCCCGAAACAAAATACCGGAAGAAAAAGGAAAACAAGAAAGGTACCAGAGCCGGCTGCCTTGGCGTTTATTGTGCCAATGAGGCACTTGCTGATGCAAAACTTGATATAAATCATTATGACCTTTCAAAGGTTGGGGTTCTTATCGGCTTAACAGAGCATGGCACTGTTGAAACTGAAAACGAAGTCTACAACATCAAACAGTTTGACTATGATGTTAAATACTGGACCCATCACCATAACCCGAGAACTGTACTCAACAATCCTGCTGGTGAGATTACCATGAATCTTGGGATTACCGGGCCTCATTATACCATTGGTGCAGCCTGTGCTGCCGGAAATGCATCCCTTATTCAGGCTGTTCAAATACTCCGACTGGGTGAAGCAGACATGGTCCTGGCAGGAGGAATATCAGAGTCAACCGGATCTTTTGGCATTTTTGCAAGCTTTCAAGCCCAGGGAGCTTTGGCAAAAGCAGATGATCCGACAATGGCCAGCCGACCATTTGATGCGGACAGAAATGGTATAGTCATATCAGAAGGAGCATGTGTCTTTGTTCTGGAATATCTGGAAAATGCAGCTAAAAGAGATGCTCATATCTATGGTGAAATTGTTGGTTATGCAATGAATTCAGATGCCAGAGACTTTGTTCTTCCCTATGGAAAACGACAGGCAGAGTGCATGCGACTTGCCCTCGAGAGAGCAGAATTACAACCTGAAGATATTGATCTTATTAACACCCACGCCACCGGTACAAAACAGGGTGATACGGAGGAATGCAAAGCCATTCGAGAGGTCTTTGGTGAATCGAAATCCACCTATGTAAACAACACTAAATCTATTATAGGCCATGCCATGGGAGCCGCCGGGGTTCTTGAACTGGCTGGCAATCTACCCTCGTTTGAAGATAATCTCGTTCACCCGACCATTAATATTAAGAATCTTGACCCTGAGTGTGAACTTGATAATCTTGTGATTAACAAACCGGTCAAGGTAAGTTCAATTACCAGTATCCTCAATAATTCATTTGGTATGGTAGGCATAAATTCAGCAGTTATTGTAAAAAAAGTATTAGACTATTAGAAAAACCTACACCTCGGAGTCTGCGCTTATCTGCATAGCCTTCTGTAACTTTGAATGACCTTTTTACGAGCTTATCAAAAATAAATATAAAAAAGAATACCTAGGTATGTTATAAAAAAAATTTTGCGTTAAACAAACGACCTCTTGTACACTTGAGGAGTTCACATATTTCATTTACCGTATACGTCTAATTCGGAGAGCTACATGACAAGTAACGAAATTAAGGATCTTATATTGGAGATCATTGAAGATATTGATGACGAAGCAGATTTTGAAAGTTTAGATCCAGGAGAACCTCTAAGAGATCAATTAGACCTGGATTCTATGGATTTTCTCGACATTGTAATGGAATTACGCAAACGTCATCAATTGCAGATTCCGGAAGAGGACTACCCCAACCTCGCAACGCTCAACAGCTGTGTAACCTACCTCGAACCCCTGCTTAAAGACGCCTGATTTTGTGAAAACCCCTCTCCTGGTAATCGGTGGCGGTCTCTCCGGTCTGGCCGCTGCCGTAAGAGTTGCACGTTTTATCCCTGATGTTGTTATCCTCGAAAAGCATTCCCGCATAGGCGGTCTCAACTCCTATTTTTATAGAAACAAGACCCTTTACGAAACGGGACTGCACGCCATTACAAACTATGCACCAGCCGGAGAAAAAACAGCACCTCTAAACCGATTATTCCGGCAATTAAAACTTAAACGCAGTGATTTCTCATTCTGTCAGCAGTATCAAAGTGAAGTTATTTTCCTCAACTGTGAATCTCTTTCTTTCTCAAATGATTTTCAGCTGTTAGAATCCCAGATTCACCAGAAATTTCCACAATGCGTCGATAATTTTCAAAAACTGCTTAGATTTTTGAATTCGTTAGACCCATTCTCGCCGGCACCTTTTTGTTCTGCCAAAAAGAAATTGAATGAAGTATTAGGTGATTCACTGCTCTCCGAAATGCTTCTCTGTCCACTCATGTTCTATGGTTCCAGTCATGAAAATGACATGGATCTGAATCAATTCGCCATTATGTTCCAGGCGATATATCAACAAGGAATGTTTCGGCCCCTGGGCACAATCAAAAATTTTCTCGACCAGTTAATTGATCATTATCAGAGTTTTGGTGGAAAGATAAGAAAAAATACAGAAGTAATTAGAATATTACATAAAGACAGAGCTGTATCTGGTGTTGAGCTGGCATCCGGGGAAATCATAGAATGTGATCAACTATTATCAACCATTGGCTCGGATGAAACCGGTAAACTACTTTCGGATGAACCTGCCTCTCCTAAGGCCAGACTAGGTTTTACTGAAACGATATACCAGGTTAAAAAAATTAAAGAAAATCAACTTCCTCAGAAAAAAACAATCATTTTTTATAACAGTTCTGAACAGTTTGGTTATAAAAACCCTGATGATTTTGTCGATCATTCCAGTGGTGTGATCTGTTTTCCTTCGAATTTCCACGGAATTGAAAAAGGAGAATTTTTTGAAATCAGGGCAACTCATCTGGCAAATTATGCAAAATGGAAAAACATTTCTTCAGACAGGAATGAATACACAACTTTAAAAGCTTCATCATCCTGTAAGACCCTTGCATGCGTTGAGAATATAGTTGGAAATTTCAGCTCAAACATAGTATATCAAAACAGTTTTACACCTGTCACTATCGAGCGATATACCAGTAAAATCGAAGGTGCTATTTATGGCAGCCCTGTAAAAATTAAAGATGGGGATATAGGGTTTAGTAATCTATTTCTTGCTGGTACAGACCAGGGTTTTCTTGGTATAGTCGGCTCAATGCTCAGCGGGGTTTCGATTGTAAATCAGCATGTTCTGTCTAAACTCTGAAGTACCTTCTCGAAATCTTATATTGACCATATGTTATGCCAATTCCATTCACACAAACTTTAGATAGATATGACATAATCGTCATCGGATCCGGTTTAGGCGGTCTCACAGCCGCTAACCGTTTGGCCTATTGCGGTCACAAGGTTCTGCTACTGGAATACCACCATAGACTTGGTGGCCTGGCAACCTGGTTCAGACGAAAAGGGCATATTTTTGATATTTCTCTGCATGGGTTCCCATACGGCATGGTAAAGACCTGTAAGAAGTATTGGAATAAAGCGATTATGCAATCTATTGTCCAACTAAAGAATATCGTTTTTGATAATCCTCAATTTTCCCTGAAAACCAGTTTTGACAAAAATGATTTCACATATATCCTGGAAAATCATTTCGGAGTTTCCCCTGATGTTATAAATCGGTTTTTTGAGACTGTATCCAGAATGAATTTTTATGATGACCAGAGTATGACAACCAGGGAGCTGTTTAACGAATTTTTTCCGGAACGCTCCGACATTCATAGATTTCTTATGGAACCGATAACATACGCCAACGGGTCGACCCTTGATGATCCTGCAATAACTTACGGTATCGTTTTTTCAAATTTCATGAACAGAGGCGTTTTTACTTTTGAAGGGGGAACTGACAAGCTGATAACCATGATGTCAGATGAACTTGAAAAAAATGGCGTAACAATCTGTACTAAGACAAAAGTCGATAGAATTATCGTTGAAAAAGGAAAGGTCAGAGGGATTGAAGCCAGGGGGAAAACTATCTCTTCAAGAGCAGTGGTTTCAAATAGTGGTATAACAAATACCATATATAATCTCACAGACAAACGAGCTTTTTCTGATGAATTCCTTGAGAAGGCGGCTGAGGTCAGGGTAAATAACTCAAGCTGCCAGGTTTATATGGGTATCAGGGATGGTGAAAAAATAAACGATGTTGGTGATCTGCTCTTCACTTCAACTGCTAGCGAATTTGATTCCGCAGAGCTACTTGACAGAGAAACAAAATCAAAAACATTTTCAATCTATTACCCCAGAACCCGACCTGGATTGAATCGTTATACCATTGTTGCTTCAATGAACAGCCGTTATGAGGACTGGGCTGANNCTGGATGAAGAGCAGTATGAAAATGAGAAACAGTCTCTTATATCCAGAAGTCTGAAGGATCTAGACCGATATCTTCCAGGAGTTGCGAAAAAAATTGACTGGACGGAGGCTGCTACTCCCAAGACTTTTAATCGCTATACTCTACACACTCAGGGAACCTCCTTTGGTACCAAATTTGAAGGGCTTGATGTTTCCAGATCTATTTTTAAGGAAATTTCAGGTCTTTTCCATGTCGGTTCCGTTGGCATTATCATGTCCGGATGGCTCGGTGCCATCAATTATGGTGTTATCGTGTCAAATGATGTAGACAGTTATCTGCGATCATAAGAATTTAGGAGGCTGTCCGAGAATAGGCATTTTTTCTTAAATCGAGGTTTTTCGGAAAAATAAGCGCAGTCATATAGGTGATATTACGAGCATTATTTTTATGAAAAAAACGAAGAGTTGGGGAGAAATGCATTTTCGGACAAGCTCCTAGATCAATCGGATTTGTTTTATATTGAGGAAGTTATGGAAAATTTTAAAAGCCAGGTGGTAGTTATCAGCGGTGCCACCCGGGGTATTGGAAAAGCCATCGCAGAAGCTTTTTTGAAAGCAGAAGCGCACGTCATTGGCATCTATGCCGGCAACAGGGCTGCAGCAGAACAGTTTGATCT
>LGVF01527765.1_pt1 | contig 20722 bp, 17 predicted proteins | sample 469901 | NCBI WGS metagenome assembly LGVF01 (sample SAMN03893561, study PRJNA290197) | marine sediment metagenome | material: sediment; isolation source: combined push core samples #3730, #5133, and #5579 collected at Hydrate Ridge | place: Pacific Ocean: Hydrate Ridge
GTGTTGCTCCTTGATGGTGCGGTGGGAACCGTGTGGAAGATTAAGTAGGGTTTTTTTTTAACGATGAATAAAAGCCATCTTCTGAAATGATCAGGAGGTGGCTTTTATGTATAACCGTTTCACTAAAGAGGGTGGTCGTTTCGTCGTTGCATAATCAGTCTAACTGTAAAGCGATGCTTCGTGGAGGATTGGTATGAAAATAGAAGAAATAATGAGCACCAGGGTGGTCACTGTCGAATTAGATGATTCATTGTCAGTCGTGAAAGAGTTGTTCGATAAGACAGGTTTTCACCATTTGCTCGTTGTTGAAGATGATCGCTTGTGTGGGGTGATATCAGATCGTGATCTTTTAAAAGCTTTAAGTCCTGCTCTTGGTACCATTGCCGAAAAATTGAGTGATCGGGAGAATTTGAAGAAAAAAGTTCATCAAGTCATGTCGCGCAAACCTACCTGTTTGATGTTGGGTGCGACGGTTGTTGATGCTGTATCACTTTTTAATGCGAATACAGTCACTTGCATTCCCGTTATCGATATTCTTAGCCGTCCCGTAGGCATTGTGAGTTGGCGCGATATTATGAAACGCTTAATTCTGGATGACTGTGGTATTTGTATCAGACCGTTGGATGATGGGACTAAGTAGGTGTAACAACAGCAACAAAAATTCTGTGGTTGTTAAAACTAGATGTGGTGGCGGGGAAAATGATGGCGGGACTAGCTAACTCTCTAATTAACTGGTAGAATAAAATTATTGAGACAAGATTTGTTTTCACTGGATTACGTCGTTCTGGTCGTCAAATAGGCTTGTAGACGAGGAGATATCAACATGGATATCAGCTCCCAACAATCAAATACAGCACTATTGCTTCCGTCAGTTTCGGTTCAGCGGTATCAAAAACAAGCTCAAAATGGGATTGTTGATGGTACAACTTCTGGCTCAGCTGCAGCGGAAGGTGTTTCTTCGCAAGCTAAGACCGAGACGGTTGATCAGGTTCGTTTAAGTCCTGCTGCCCGTCAAGCCTATGAGGTTTCAAACGATCCCGCTAAATCGACCAACGCTGTTACAGAGCAACAGGCTGAAGGTGATGTTTCAGAAACTCCTACTGATCAACCCGTTACACCAAATCGTGCTGTGAGTGCGTATCAACAGCAGGCTAATGCCGCAGATGAGGATCAAGGACAAGATTCTGTACAGGCGAGCAGCGGGCAACCTGATTCAGTTCGTTTATCTCCTGAGGCACAACAGAAAGTAGTTGAACTCTCTCAGCGTGATCAAGAGGTTCAGGCTCATGAAGCCGCACATGCTGCGGTGGGTGGCCAGTATGCGGGAGCACCAAGTCTATCATATGAAACAGGGCCAGATGGGAAACGTTACGCCGTCTCAGGTGAAGTGAATATTGATGTCAGTGAAGTAGCTGGCGACCCCGCTGCAACAATGAAAAAAGCCGATGTAATTCGCTCGGCAGCGTTAGCCCCAGCACAGCCCTCGTCGCAAGATCGTAATGTTGCTGCCCGTGCTTCGCAAATGAAAGCAAAGGCTCAGGCCGAGTTGATGGCTGAAACGGCTGAGGCTGCGTCCAAGATCGTTGAAAGTTCTATCTCAGACGGTTCCGCGTCTGCCGTGGCCGATAACACAATCTTCGATGCCTCATCTGTTCGCTTCAGTGGTGCCATTGCTTAGTGGGGTGACCTGTTTTGCGAAAATATGATCCAATGATTTTGATCACGCGATTGACTAGCACGACATTCTTGTTGCTAACATTATTATGGATAGTTGTTCCAGCGTTTTGTTTTGCTCAACCTCAATCAACTCCTCCTGTATTGACTTCACCTGTCGTGATTGTTGGTGGCGATCTCGCTTATCCCCCCTATGAATTTGCCGATGAGGACGGTTTGCCGACCGGCTTCATTGTAGACCTCACCTATGCAATTGCCGAAGTGATGGGTTTTCAGGTGGAGATTCACCTTGGTGATTGGCATGATATGCGCCGCGCGTTGAAAGCAGGTGAGGTGGATATTTTGCAAGGGGTCGCCTATATCGAAGAGCGCCTCGAAGAGCTTGATTTTACCCCACCTCACAGTACTATCTATCAGTCTATCTGGACCCGAACTGGCGCACCGATTAAAACGTTACAGGACCTACGCGGTAAAGAGGTGATCGTGATGCGCGACAGCGTGATGCACGAGTTCATGATGGCTCAGATGCCAGAGGTGACGTTGATTATCACCAACTCTTTGGGAGATGCGTTACAATTGCTTGCGGCGGGGAAACACCACTGTGCTTTGGTGTCTAAGTTGCCGGGTGAGTATTTGAAGCGAGAGGCTAGGTTAACGAATATTCAACCCATTGCCAAGTCATTGGTGGAGCAACCCTATGGCTATGCGGTGCGTAAGGGTAATCATGCCTTAGTTGAACGTTTTAGTAATGGTCTGGTGATCCTCAAAGAGTCGGGACGCTACCAGCAGATCTACAACAAGTGGCTCGGAGTGCTGGAACCGCCCCGTCTGTCGTGGCGACGGGTGTTCGAATATAGTGCGTTAGTGGTCGTTCCGCTGTTGATGATTCTAGCAGGAACCGTATTGTGGTCGCGCACCCTCAAGATCAAGGTTGATGAGCGTACGGCGCAGTTATCGCAGGAAGTTAAAGAGCGTAAGCGCGCGGTTGAGGAGTTACAGCTGCGCCAAAAGCAGTTGTTGCAAGCCGACAAGATGACCTCATTGGGGATTCTTGTTTCTGGCGTTGCTCACGAGATTAATAATCCCAATGGGTTGATTACCCTAAATCTGCCACTGATCAGCCGTGCTTGGTCGGATGCTTTGCCTATTCTGGAACAACACTATGATAAGCATGGCGATTTTAAGCTCGGTTGGTTGAATTATTCTCGCATGCGCGATGAGATTCCCGAGTTACTGTCCGAGATGCAGGATTGTAGTCGCAGCATCAAAAGTATTGTCGAAGATCTGAAGGATTTTGCCCGTCGCGATGATGAGCCGGTGACCGAGAGCGTCGATGTCAATGCTGTGGTGGAAACGGCGAGCCGGTTGTTAGATAATCAGATTAAAAAAATGACCCGCCATTTTCATTTGCAACTGGCATCAACTTTGCCAATGGTCTATGGCCGCGCCCAGCGTTTAGAACAGGTCGTCATCAATCTGTTGCTCAACGCCTGTCAGGCTCTCGACCGCCCCGAACAAGGGATTTGGCTCTCTACCCGCTATAATGCGCAGGAGCACTCAGTGGTGATTGAGGTGCGCGACGAGGGCTGCGGTGTCGAGGAGAGTCAGTTGCCATTTATGATCGATCCGTTTTTTACCACCAAACGTGAGCAGGGTGGTACAGGTTTGGGCCTATCGGTATCGGCCGGTATTGTCGAAAATCATGGTGGCCGATTAGAGTTTGAGAGTACGGTTGGTGAGGGGTTGTGCGTCACCCTTTCGCTGCCCGAGGAGGGGGTGATTAATGAGTGAGAGTCTGTGTCCTGAGTTTAAAATTTTGCTGGTGGACGATGAACGCTCTTGGCTTAGGAGCCTGAGTATCACCCTAGAGGGGCCGGGCGGCTACAATAACCAACTCATGTGTAGCGATAGCCGACAGGTTTTGGATATCTTGTCGCGCGAAGACATTGGGTTGGTATTGCTCGACTTGACTATGCCTCATATTAGCGGCGAGTCGTTACTGGAAGAGATCGTAGCGAATCATCCACAGGTGACGGTGGTGGTGGTGAGTGGCATGAACCAGATCGAAACGGCGGTGCGCTGTTTAAAAATTGGTGCATTTGACTATCTCGTCAAGAGTGTTGATGAGGAGCAGTTACTCGATTGTGTTCACCGCGCTGTGCGAGTGGTGGAGTTGGAGCGTGAAAACCAGGCGTTAAGTCGCGGTTTATTGCATCAACAGTTACGTTATCCCGAGGCGTTTAGTTCTATTCTGACTCAGGATAGCAGCATGAAAGCGATCTTCCAGTATGTGGAGTCGGTGGCGGCAACGCGTCGGCCAATCCTGATTAGTGGTGAGAGTGGTGTCGGTAAGGAGTTGATTGCTGGAGCATTACACCAGATAAGTGGTCGTAGTGGCATGCTGGTCGCCGTGAACGTAGCAGGGCTAGATGATAATGTGTTTTCTGACACCCTGTTCGGTCATGTGCGCGGTGCGTTTACTGGGGCGGATACTGCGCGACCCGGGATGATCGAAAAAGCAGCTGGAGGAACCCTGTTTCTCGATGAGATTGGTGATTTAAGCATTGCCTCACAGGTAAAGCTACTTCGTTTGCTGCAAAGTGGCGAATACTATCCTTTAGGTAGTGATCAGTCCTGTCAAATGAAGGCGCGGGTTGTTGTTGCCACCCATCAAGACCTAATTGCGCGGCAAAATGATGGCCGTTTCCGGAAGGATCTTTATTACCGCTTGCGCACTCACCATGTAGAGATTATTCCACTGCGGAAACGGCGCGGCGATATCTCGCTGCTGTTTGGCTATTTCCTCGAAATGGCAGCCAAAGAGTTAGATGTCGAAGTGCCGTTGGTTCCCGATGGTCTCCTTGCTTTGCTCTCTAGTTATGATTTTCCGGGCAATGTACGTGAATTGAAGATGATTATTTACGATGCGTTGAGTGTAAGTCGCGGCGAAACACTATCGTTACAACCTTTTCAAAAAGCGCTGGGTGTCACCGCCGATGTGCCCGCAGGTCGCGGTGAATTGGATGAGATGTTGGCCGCACGGTTGTTCGGCATGTTAGATCAAATACCGACACTGTCCGAGGTTGGTTCTCTGTTGGTCGCTGAAGCGATGCAACGTTCACAAGGCAACCAAAGTGTTGCCGCACGTTTACTTGGTATTTCACAACCCGCATTAAGTAAGCGATTAAAAAATTCCCCAATCAATCCCCCATCTTAATCGTTGAGTCTTATAACTATAGTTATAGTGAATAGCTATGGTTATATGTCCCTTTAAATTCTGTATTTTCAGTAGGTTATCGGTTGTTAGGTCAAAAACTATAACTTTTATTATAGTTCCTTCGTGTGGTGTTTCTCGGTATTTCTCTCTTTTTGCTCTGTAAATACAGCATGTTATGTGAATCGCACAGACTTGGCACTTCCCTTGCTAATTAGTATTAATGTGCAACACTATAATGTGTCGCCTAGGGGGGATGTGATCTACATCCTGAGAGATTGAAATCACATATGGAGGAATACAGCATGAAGAAAACAGCACTATTTTTTGCCGTTATGGCCGTTTTTACTTTGATTGCAGCACCGGCATTTGCCGTTCGTTACGTCACCATTGGTACCGGTGGTGTCACTGGAGTGTATTATCCAACCGGTGGCGCGATCAGTAAGTTGGTGAATAAAAAACGTAAAGAATACAATTTGCGTATGACCGTCGAATCCACAGGTGGTTCGGTGTTTAATGTCAATGCTCTGATGAATGGCGACCTAGAGATGGGTGTCGTTCAGTCTGATCTGCAATATCAGGCGATGAAAGGGATCGGCGCTTGGGAGGGAGAGCCTCAGGAAAAACTTCGCGCGGTATTTTCGATCCATCCTGAAATTGTAACTATTATTGCAGCTGTTGATAGTCAAATCAATGGTATCGCTGACTTCAAAGGTAAAACCATCAATATCGGTGCTCCGGGCACTGGACAGCGGGTTAACGCCTTAGATTTGATCACTGCGGCAGGTCTTGATCCGAAGACAGACCTGCAAACTGAAGGGATTAAACCAGCAGAGTCTGCCAAAATGTTACAGGATGGCCGTATCGATGCGTTCTTCTACACAGTAGGCCACCCAAATGGCTCGATCAAAGAAGCGGTCGCTGGTGCGCGCAAGGTGGCGTTTGTCCCTGTTGAGCAAGCTCTTATCGACCAACTGGTTGCTGAGCAACCTTATTATGCTGCGGCCAACATCCCTGTTGCACCCTATGCCGGTGTTGCTAACAGCGAGCCAGTTCCTAGCTTTGGCGTTAAAGCAACAATCTGTAGCTCTGCCGATGTTCCTGACGATGTGATCTATACTATTACCAAAGAGGTGTTTGAAAACCTTGAGGTACTGAAAACACTTCACCCTGCTTTAGCGGGATTGACCAAAGAGAACATGCTACAAGGTCTGAGTGCTCCGCTCCACCCCGGTGCGTTGAAATATTATCGCGAAGCGGGCTTGATTAAGTAAACCACTTTTGCCGAGGTGGGGAGTTTAGTCCCCATCTCGGTGAATTGTGCTGCCAACGTAACTGCATTACGGTCAGGAGGTCTGATGAAAATAGCTGATAATCAACATGATGAAAAGATTGACCCTACAGTTTCAACTCAAGATGATGGAATTGCCGCAGCAAAGCGGATTCAGGAAGAGGAAGAACTTGGTATTCGCTACCTTCAGGGCTGGCAAAAGTTTCTCGTTCCGTCGATTGCTCTCATCTGGTCACTGTTTCAATTATCGTTATCGAGCTGGTTGTTGATCGATTCAACCTATATTCGTGCCATCCACCTGACCTTTGCATTACTTATTGTGTTTTTGTCCTACCCCATGTTCAAGCGCGATATTCATATTCCGGGCTTGCGTTGGTTGGGTGAAAAACATGGAATTCCGTGGCCCGACTTTATTTTAGCAGGTATCGCCGCCGCCGCTGCCCTCTATTTAGCGATTGACTACGAAGGGATTGCCAACCGGATCGGTCGCGCAAGCGATATGGATATTGTGGTTGGAGTTACCTTAGTCGTGATTCTGCTCGAAGCAGCGCGCCGGGTGATCGGTCCAGCATTACCTGTTATTGCTTCGATCTTTACCGCCTACGCGTTTTTCGGCCGCTATATGCCGGATTTTCTCGCCTTTAAAGGGGTGAGCTTGCCCCGTTACCTCAGTCAGATCACTTTATCGACAGAGGGGATCTATGGAATTCCTCTCGACGTATCAGCACGTATTGTCTTCCTGTTTGTGTTGTTTGGCGCGATGCTCGACAAGGCTGGAGCGGGTAAGTTTTTTATCGATGTCGCCATGAGTCTGTTGGGACGCTACAAAGGTGGTCCGGCTAAAGCAGCGGTGCTGTCGAGTGGTTTATCTGGACTGGTGTCTGGTTCGAGTATTGCCAACGTGGTGACCACGGGAACGTTTACCATTCCATTGATGAAAAAGGTGGGCTATCCCGCTCATAAGGCAGCGGCAGTTGAGGTCGCAGCAAGTACCAATGGTCAGCTAATGCCACCGATTATGGGGGCGGCAGCATTCATTATTGCCGAATATGTCAATGTTCCTTACCTCGATGTGGTCAAAGCCGCAACGGTTCCAGCCTTTGCCTCCTATGCGGCACTGTTTTATCTGACCCACCTCGAAGCGTGCAAGCTGGGGATGAAAGGGTTGGCTAAGGCCGACCTGCCCCGCTTTGTTTCCACTTTTATGAGTGGCTTACATTTCCTTATCCCGATTTTCGTTCTACTTTATGAGCTAATTATTCCCCGTCACTCACCCGATTTAGCCGCATTTCGAGCTATTGGCGTGTTGGCTATCTTGATGATATTGCAACGGCTGATTCCAGCGTGGCGCCAAGGGTTATCGAAACTTGGGGCAATAAAACTGGGCTGCGGTGAAGTTGTAGATGGCTTGATTGCCGGCGGGCGTAACATGGTCAGTGTCGCGGTGGCGACTGCCGCAGCTGGGATCATTGTCGGTGTTGTCACAATGGGCCTCGGTGGCTTGGTGACTGATATTATCGACCTACTCAGTGGTGGAAATCTGGTGTTGATGTTGGTGATCACCGCTATCGCTAGTTTGATTTTGGGGATGGGTCTGCCAACAACGGCCAATTACATCGTCATGGCATCGCTCACGGCACCAGCGTTGGTAGCCTTGGCTGACATGCAAGGGTTTGCCGTACCGTTGATCGCCGCTCACCTGTTTGTCTTTTATTTCGGTATTTTAGCCGATGATACTCCACCCGTTGGTTTGGCTGCCTATGCGGCTGCGGCGATTGGTGGTGCCGACCCGATCAAGACCGGCCTTCAAGGCTTTATGTACGATATCCGCACGGCCATCTTGCCGTTCATGTTTATCTTCAATACCGATATTTTATTGCTGGGAATCAGTAATCCGTTTCTGGCGGTCTATATCTTTATTATGACCTGTGTTGGCACCTTTGCCTTTGCAGCAGCGACGCAAGGGTGGTTTATCATGAAGAACAGTTGGTACGATACCCTGTTACTCATGCTGGTTTCGGCGATGATGTTCCGTCCTGACTTTTTTGCCCGAGTGGTTGGCATTGAGAACCATTATCTCGCCTACCTGTTTGGTGTGGCGTTATGGGGTGGTATCTATTTATTGCAAAAAATGCGTGGTGGTTCAACACCAGTTGCTACAGCGTAGGAGGAAATTATGTTGCCAGAGTATAAGACGATTTTACTTGCCATTGATCTGTCGGAGAATTCAGCCTTTGCATTGCGCCACGCGGTAGCCATTGGTCGCTGCCATAATGCGAAGGTTCATCTGCTCCATGTATTACCCGATGTCGAACCCGCTGTACTCAACTATGTGGCGACGGTGATGGGTGAGGGGCGCCTTGCCGATTATGAATTGCAACATAAAGAGGATATTCGCGATAAGGTGCGGGTATCGGTTCACCAGTTTGCCAAGAGTGAGTTGCTTAATAATCCTGAGTATCTTGCGCTGATCGATGATATTGAGGTTCATCATGGCAACCCAGCCTCCGTCGTGTTGGATGTTGCCGAACGTCTTGATGCCGATCTGATTGTTATCGGTAGTCACGGTAAAGGGCGGGTCAGCCATGCGTTTCTCGGTAGTATGGCCAAGCGCTTGCTGCGTAAATCGGTGCGGCCTGTACTGGTAATTCCTTTACAGGACTGATAAGAGAATGTGTCGGGGAGTGAATTACTCCCCTTCACCGACCATCTCACCAATGAGGTCATATTCGGTGGTGTCTGTTACTGTTATGGCAACGATGTCACCGATGTTGGGTTGCCCTGCAGTGATGTAGACGATGCCATCGACATCGGGAGCCTGTCCGCGACTGCGTCCTTGCAGAAGCAAGTCAGTCTCTTCACTAAACCCATCTACTAGCACATCAATCTCTTGACCGAGCAAGGCGTGATGTTTGGTGAGCGAAATCGTACTTTGGGCGGTCATAATCTTTTTTTGCCGCTGTTCTTTCAGCTCTTCATCAATTTGATTGTCCAGTTGCGCTGCCGAAGTACCATCCTCTTGCGAGTAACAAAAGGCACCAACGCGATCAAAGTGGCCCTCGTTGACAAAATCGAGAAGTTTTTCAAACTGGGCCTCTGTTTCACCAGGAAAGCCAACGATAAATGAGGTGCGTAAGGTGATATTAGGAACCCGTTGGCGAATGCGCTGAATGAGGGCGCGCAATTGCTGTTCGTCAATGCGCCGATTCATTTTTGTCAAAATGGCATCATCAATGTGTTGTAACGGCAGATCGAGATAGTTGCAGATCTTCTCTTCGCTGGCGATCAGGTCGATCAACTCATCCGTTACCCCATCAGGGTAGGCATACAACAGCCGAATCCATTTTAAATCCGCAATCTTCACCAACTCACGCAGGAGTTTTTCCAGCGTTGAACCATCCTTCAAATCATGACCAAAGGCGGTAATATCCTGCGCGATCAGGTTGATCTCTTTTACCCCTGCTTGAACACTGGCTTCCACTTCGGCAACCACCGAAGCGATGGTGCGCGAACGCAGTGGCCCGCGTAATTGCGGAATGATGCAGTAGGAGCAGCAATTCGAGCAGCCTTCCGCGATTTTAACGTATGAAGTGTAGAATGGTGATGCTTTGACGCGCGGCGTGGTGTGATCGTGCAACGCAGTTGGTGCGCTCACCGCCTGAAGTTGTTGTTTCGAGGTGCGATATTCATCAATCAGCTCGACAATTCGCACCGCATCACCCGTTCCCATGAAGATATCCACTTCAGGAAGTTCCTTGGCGAGGTCAGCTTTATAGCGTTGCGGCAAACAGCCGCAAACAATCAACAGCTTGCACGAACCATCCTCTTTAAAGCGCGTGGCTTCAAGGATAGTATCAACGGATTCCTCCTGAGCATCGCTGATAAAAGCACAGGTATTGATGATCAGAATATCAGCCTGCTCCTCATCGTTGGTGATGTTGAAGCGATCACTGTTGAGGTGGCCGAGGATCACTTCCGAATCAACAAGGTTTTTCGGGCAGCCTAAGCTGATTAAACACACATTTTCTTTATTCAAGCGAGTTCTCCACCACTACGAGCGCATGTTCATAAATTGCAGGTCAACATCGAGGTCAGCACCTTTGAGCATCTGCATCACATCTTGAAGGTCGTCAATTTTTTTGGCTGAAACGCGCACTTCATCGTCGGTGATTTGTGGCTGAACTTTGAGCTTCATATCTTTGATCTTTTTGATGATCTCTTTGGCTTTCTCTTTTGAGATCCCCTGAACTAAGTCGATGTTTTGACGAACAGCGACACCGGATGCATTTTCCACCTTGCCGAAGTCGAGACACTTGGCTGACACATTACGCCGAGTCAGCTTGGCCTTGAGAATATCGACAATCGCTTGCAACTTATAATCATCGGCCGCCAAAATGGTGATGCTCTCCTTGTTAAGGGTGACCTCGTTGTGCGTACCCTTAAAGTCGTAGCGTTGATCGACCTCTTTGCAGGTTTGGTTTACAGCGTTATCAACTTCTTGTAGATCTACTTTTGAAACAATGTCAAAACTAGGCATGATACTCCTCCATGAAGGATAGATAGATTATTTGAAATCAACGGTTAAATCAGATGGGCGCACGGTATCAACGCCTTCGGGAATAATGAAGGTAAATGATTTACGGGTTGCGCTTTGGTTAATTTTTATCGCCCGGAATTCGATCTCAGTAGTGTTACCTGTTGGGTCGAGAACGCTGGCCATATGTAATGGGAATCCCGCTTGAGGTTGCGCGTCAGCCAACCATTTAGGCACGGCAAGCGTCAGAGTTTTGATGTAGACCGACGACTCTTTAGGGGTGAGTTGGAGCAAGTAGTCGTCATCGTTATTGCGTTGCGGTACGCCCCACACGACCGAGAAATGTTGCGAAAGTTGACCGAGATTGCGTAAGAACAGCAGTGGGTCTTCACTGTAATAGCTTTCATCGTTCACTTCCGAAACCATCACCTGATTGTTGTCGGGAAGATACACCCATAGGTTTTGTCCGTCAGATACCACTTGTTGCTTGTTTGGTACAGTGTAGCGCCAGTGGAAGAGGGTGTCGGTACGTTGAGCATCATCCGCACAGATAAACTTCATCGCCATCGTGCCACGTGCTGTTTGGGTTCGATTTAGACTAGCAATGCGGGCCTTTTGATAAAAATCGGCCTCAACTGTTTGTATGCTTTGATCGCCAGCACTGGCGTTAAAGCGTTGTTGGAAGCGTTCGAGTAGTTGTTCAGGGCTAGGGCTGGTGGTCTGAGCCCATGCTGGACTGGTGATGCAAAGTAAAATTAAAAAAATAACAGTGCGCATGCACAATTCCTTTCGGGAAAGTTGAAACCGGTTGTTGCCGGAGGGTGATTAACGAAAATGGTTAAAGCCTGTTGACTGAATGGGTCGTTGCTGACCCGCTGCATCGACCAGTGTCAAACCTTGACTAGCAGGGACGCAGGAGCCGATTTGGGTCAATGGTACTCCGAGTTCAGTGGCAAGCTGATTGATCTTATCATTGTTTAGCGCTGGAGCACAGAAAAGGAGTTCATAGTCCTCACCGCCACGCAGGGCAGTTTCAGCGTCTTGTGGATTGTTTTTAAGATGCTGTCGCGCTGCATCTGAAAGGGGGAATTGATTTTGAATTAATTGTGCTCCCAGTTGAGATTGATCAAGGATGTGGCCAAGATCGGAAAAAATTCCGTCTGATACATCAATCATGGCTGTTGCTAGGTTGTTTTTGGCAATCGCTTGGCCAAGCTCTAGGCGCGGAGTTGGGCTGTGGTGTCGTTGTCCTAAGTAGGCTGCTGGGGTCTCGCCGCGCTGAAGTTGGGCGAGGGCGAGGGCGCTATCACCAATGGTTCCTGAAACATAGATGAGATCGCCCTGTTTGGCACCATCTCGACATAGCAGATGTTCAGGTGAAATAGAACCATGCACGGTAACAGAGATCAGCAAGCTGCCATTGCTGCGACAGGTGTCACCGCCGCAAAGTGTTGCCCCGGCAGCGTTGGCCTCATCGATAAAACCTGAGGTAAACTGGTCGATTTCGGTTGCTGTAAGGGTTTTCGGTAGGCCAACACCTAAAAAAAGGTGAGTAGCCTTACCGCCCATGGCGGCAATATCACTCAGGTTGACGGCGGCACTTTTACGGCCGAGGTGGTACATATCGGTCCAATCTCGGCGGAAATGGACATCTTCGATCAGCAGATCCTTGCTGGTAAGCAGTAGTTCCCCAGCGGGGATAATGGTCGCGGCGCAATCATCGCCAATCCCGACAGCAACACTGTCACTGTCGCTAACTTGGTTACGAATTCGATCTATGAGGCCAAATTCACCGAGTTGGCTGAGGTTGTTGTTTGTTTCTTCAGAATTCATGGCGACAACTTTATGCAAACTGTCGCTAAATGTCCAGTAGAGAGCGTATCATTCTAGCTCCTCAAGTGCGTTTATCGCCTGTTTAAATGGTTGAGGCAGTCGGCGAGCTTTACGCGCGGTGTAATCGAAGGCGATGAGGGCCGTTGTCCCCTCTGCGGTTAATTCACCATTTCGCTCAATCCGGTAGCTCATCGTCACTGATGAACGTCCCATTTCTGTCACCCGTACCCCAATTTCCAATTCATCAGCAAGAAACATTTCGGCCCGATATTTTACGTTTGCTTCAGGGAGAATAATGCCACAGCCACCAATGTCGAGTTCGCTGAAATTCCCTAATTGTTTCAGGTAGCGAATGCGAGCATCTTGAAAAAAATTAAGTACCGCAGAATTTGCAACATGATTGCCGTAATTGATGTCACTGATCCGAACTTGGTACGCTGTTGTGAACTGAAAACCTTCCATTTTGTACTCCTGTGGTAGTAGTGAGCTGTCAACGGTAACGTATTGTGGCTGAGTTGAGCAATATAAAGTAAATATGATTTTCTTATTATAGTAATGCCCGTAAATTAAGGTAGTTATGCTGATGTTCTGTCTTGATGTTCATTTCTGGGTGGCGTACATCGTTTTTGAACTTTACGATATCTTTGTTTAATTGGTGAAAAATGAAGGGATTGCCAGTTTTGACTGGTGTGCGGTAGTATGTTGGCCGGATGTAAGCAGGTGAAAATAAAATTCTAAAAGGATGATGACAATGAAATATATTGGAGCTCATGTGAGTGCAGCAGGAGGGGTTGATAATGCCCCCGTTAATGCTGCACAAATTGGTGCGACAGCTTTTGCGCTATTTACTAAAAACCAGAAGCGCTGGAATGCATCCCCTTTGACCGATAAGGTGATTGCATCGTTCAAGGAAAAGTGTCTTCAGTATGGTTTTGCTATGGATCAAATTTTACCTCACGATAGTTATCTGATCAATTTAGGTCATCCTGAAGCGGAAAAGCTGGAAAAATCGCGGACGGCTTTTATTGATGAGATGCAACGGTGTCAACAATTGGGGCTAACTCGGCTCAACTTTCATCCCGGCAGCCACTTAAAGCAGATAGGCGAAGGTGAATGCATAAGCCGTATTGCTGAGTCGTTAAATATCGCTTTGGCGCAAACGGCAGGGGTCGTTGCGGTGATTGAGAATACCGCTGGCCAAGGGAGTAATCTTGGTTATTGTTTTGAGCAGTTGGCTGAAATAATTGCACAGGTGGAGGACAAAGAGCGGGTCGGTGTGTGTTTAGATACCTGCCACACCTTTGTTTCAGGTTACGATTTGCGGACCACTGAGGCGTGTGAGGCGACGTTTAAAGCCTTTGACGAGGTTGTCGGCTTTAACTATTTAAAAGGGATGCATATCAACGACAGTAAAACCCCCTATGGCAGCAAAGTAGACCGCCACGCACCGTTGGGTGCTGGTGAGATTGGTTGGAGCTGTTTTGAGTACATTATGGCCGATAGTCGCTTTGATAACATTCCGTTGATCTTAGAAACAACGGATCAACTGTTATGGGCTGAGGAGATTGCGCAATTAAAACGGTTGGCGGGAATTCTTGTTTAAGGCATTTGCAAAAAAAAGATAAAAAAAAGCGGTTATCCCGAAAAGGATAACCGCTTTTTTGTTAAAGCTATTAAACTTATTTAGCTAGTGGGCCGGCGTTTTTAACGTCGTCGGTAACACCATCAGCAAATTTCACAAAGTTGGCGTGGAATGCTTTAGCAAGATGGATTGCTTTGGCGTCATATGCGTCTTTGTCTTCCCATGTATTACGTGGGTTAAGAATTTCATCCGGTACATTAGGGCAGCTCTGTGGAATATGGAGGCCAAAGATTGGATCTTGCTGATAGTCAACATTGTCCAATTTGCCTTCAAGAGCTGCGTTAAGCATCGCACGGGTGTACTTGATCTTCATCCGTGAGCCGATGCCGTATGGGCCACCACTCCAACCTGTGTTAACCAACCAGCAGGAAACTTCGTGCTTGCGAATTTTCTCTTTTAACATGTTGCCGTACTCAGAAGGATGCAAAGGCATGAATGGTGAACCGAAGCACGCTGAGAAGGTTGTTTGAGGCTCTGTAACACCTTTCTCAGTGCCAGCTAGTTTTGCTGTGTAACCAGAGATGAAGTGATACATCGCTTGCTCTGGTGTTAATTTTGAAATTGGCGGCATAACACCAAAGGCATCAGCCGTAAGCATGATGATGTTCTTTGGGTTGCCAGCCATCGATTCAGGAACAATGTTAGGGATCTGCTGGATTGGATACGCTGCACGGGTGTTCTCAGTGATGCTAGCATCATCGAGATCAACAAAGCGGGTGGTGGCATCCAGACCAACATTCTCTAGGATGGTACCGAAGTTGCGGGTGCATTTAAAAATTTCAGGCTCAGCTTCAGGGCTAAGGTTGATCACTTTCGCGTAGCAACCGCCCTCAAAGTTAAATACCCCTTTGTCTGACCAGCCGTGCTCATCGTCACCGATTAACTGGCGGCTTGCATCGGCAGAAAGGGTTGTTTTACCTGTGCCAGAGAGGCCAAAGAATACCGCGCTATCACCATCAGGGCCAACGTTGGCGCTACAGTGCATAGGTAGAACGCCGCGCTGAGGTAAAAGGTAGTTCAGAACAGAGAAAACACCTTTCTTGATTTCGCCACTATAAGCTGCTGCCGCAATCAAAACAATTTTACGATCAAAATTGATGATGATGCCCGCTTCAGAATTTGTACCGTCGAGTTCAGGGATCGCTTTGAAGTCGGGTGCTGCAATAACCGTAAAACCTGGAGCAAAGTTTTCAAGCTCAGACTCTGTTGCTTTAATTAGCATGTTGCGAGCAAACAGACTCTGCCATGCTTGGGTAGTAATCACTCGGATAGGGAGACGAAATTCTGCGTCAGCCCCGGCAAAGCAATCCTGAACAAACAGATCACGATTTTGCAGATAAGCCATCATGCGGTTGTAGAGGGAATCAAACTTGTCAGCGTCGAAAGGCTTATTGACAGTGCCCCACCAAATTTTATCAGCACTCTCGCCAGCTTTTACAATGAAGCGGTCGTTGGGTGAACGGCCAGTATATTGGCTATTTGAGACGACGATTGGTCCTTGATGAGAAAGGTGACCCTCACCGCGACAAATAATCTCCTCATAAAGTGCTGGGGTGCATAGGTTGCGACTGATGCTTTTGACGTTGGTAATACCGTGTTGTTCCAGGTAATTACCGCAAGGTTTGTTTGACTGGCTCATGGTGACTCTCTTTCCTGAAAATAAAAGACGATAGCAATGTACCACAGGGTACAAAATAGAATGTTGAGCTGTATTGTTTTTAGAGCTGTTACAATAACCTCTCTAAAAACACGGTTAAATTTTTTATTGTTATTGAAGATTCACTTCATAGCCCCTGAATTATCAAGAGTCAAGTAAAACTCGTAAAAAATTAGACTATTCCTAACAAAATACCAAAAATCAACACGTTGTAAATGGCTGGGTTGAGGCGGTTGGAATAATGCGCTAATTATTGGATTCAGTCAAAGTGAAAAAATCGATGGCAAAGAGTGATGTCGGTGATGGAAGGAAAAAAGGGATCAAAGTTATCGACTTTAATCCCTTTTTTAATGGTGATATATTTTGAAACGGTTTTGTAATTTTAGTCCCGTAGGTCAGCCGTGCCGCCGCCAGGATTGATGCAGCGCAGGGTCAGTTCTTGAGCAATCTCTTGTAACGCCAGCGCGGTAGGAGATTCAGGGCAGGATTCAACAACAGGCTTACCTGTGTCGCCTGCGTCAACCATACGTGGGTCCATAGGGATTTGACCTAAGAACGGTACCGTCATATCTGCTGCCATGAGTCGGCCACCACCTGTTTTGAAAATGTTGGTGACCTCGTTACAGTTAGGGCAAACGAAACCACTCATGTTTTCGATAATGCCGAGAACAGGAAGATCCATTTTTTTACAGAAGGTTACCGATTTTCGTACATCAACAAGAGCCACTTTTTGTGGCGTAGTCACGAGAACCGCGCCAGAACCTTTGCCGAGAAGTTGGACAATGGTGAGAGGCTCATCGCCAGTACCTGGGGGGCAATCGACAACGAGGTAATCAAGTTCACCCCATTCAACATCTTTGATAAACTGTTGAATAACACCCGCTTTTGCGGGGCCACGCCAAATTAGCGCATCATCAGCAGATTCGGTCAAAAAGCCAATCGACATCACTTTTAAGTTGCCACGTTCAATGGGAAGCATGCCGTTTTCGCTGGTTTCTGGCCGCATTCCTTCCATGCCGAGAAGAGTTGGGATGGAGGGACCATGAAGATCAATATCCATTAAGCCAACTTTAGCCCCTTGGCTGGCAAGTGAAACGGCAAGGTTGGCCGCTGTAGAGCTTTTGCCGACGCCACCTTTTCCCGACATAACGAGAATTTTATGTTTAATGGCGGCTAAATTGTTTGCTAACCGTTCTTGTGCTTTCTCTTTGTCGCACGCTTGTTTTTCAGTGTCGGAACAATTGTCGCTCTTAGAGCATCCGCTACATTCTTCGTTTGCCATGATTGCACATCTCCTTGGTAAAATTATTTCAGTTGTTCAATATGAATTATAATTATAAACGCATTGGGAGACTAATCCTCTCAGGGATATTTTGTCAATTTAGAATATGTGATGGATGGTTTTGTTTGAAAATTTCGTCGTAGTATCCATTGCGTTTAGTTAGAGTAAATAACCTATAACTCTGTTTTATTTCCCTTGACGATAAGGTTAAGCGGCTGTTAGCTTCGCATTTTAATTATACCTGCCACGTATAATTCGTCTTTTATTTCTATTTTGGAGGAAAGTGATGAAAAGATTATTAATGCTGATCGCTGTGCTCGTTGCAGTATCTCTTGCAGCCCCGAGTTGGGCGGCGATTGAATTTTTTGGTACAGCAAAAGTAAAGCCAACGTATTATTCGAATTTTGATTTCAATGATGATGTCAATGATAAGTTTGTCGTCAATGAAGGTGGTTTAGTGAAGGGCGCTCATATGCGTTCTGAATTGCGCTTAGGCTGGAAAGCCGCTGGCGATAAATGGTCTGTTAAGATGATTGCTGAAGCGGATGTGATCATGCAAAAAGATACGGCTGATCGCTCATTTTATGCCAATGCAACTAAAGATGGAAATCCTAATACTGGTGGCGAGTTTGGTATTGAGCGTGTTGAGTTGCTCTACAAATTTAATCCTGCATTCGAATTGCAAACAGGTTGGGATATTCGTGCGTTAGATATTAAGTCTGGTGGTTTATTGTATGGTGATGATCACCCGTTTATTGGTTTTCGTGGCCAAGTAGCTGAAAATACCAAGTACGAGTTACTCTTCCTCCCTATTCAAAACATGACCAGCTTACAAGGATCGGGGCCATTTGATAGTGATGAAGTGAACGACTGGCGTGTGTATTCGTTAAAATTAAATCAACAAGTAGGTGGGTTTAACCTTAGCCCATTCTTTGCTTATAGTGATAACGACTCTCGTGAAGCTCAAGTGGCCTATTACGGTTTTGAGGTAACAGGCAAGGCGGGTGCATTTAAGCCGTCGTTTGAGATCGTTGCTGCCGATGGTGATTTCGATAACGGTAAAGATATCTCATCCTGGGCGATGTATGCAGGTGTTGAGATGGACGTATGCAAAGCCTTTACCCCTTATGTTGCGTTCCGCTATACACAGGGCGATGATGATGCCAACGATGATGATGTCGATGGCTGGGTTGGTATCACTGATATCGGTCGTTTTACTCCATTAATGGGGATGGACGGCGGTATTCTTAGTGAAGATTTAGGCCAAAGCTATGGTGCGACACTTTATTCATACTCTCCTGAGCGTTCACCGTTAGCGGCTGGTTTAGATGCTGACAATTATGGTGGTATCAGTAATGGTGGTAAGGGTAATAACCCCGGTCAGGTATTGTTAGCGGTTGGTGCTAAGGGTGATCTGTCATCAATGGTTGATAAATTGAGTTACAAGACTCAGGTCTTTTTTATCTGGTATGATGAAACGGGCAACCTCGCAAATGTGAAGGATCCAGTTTCAGATGTTGATGATTACGCCGGTACTACTTTTGACTTCCAGTTAAAATATGCTGTAGATACTAATTTCAGTGTTGATTACATTTTTGGTGTTTTCCTCCCTGGTTCAGGTCTAGAAGATCAACTTGATAGCGATGATGTTGCGATGACAAACTGCCTAAGCCTATCTTGGAAATACTAATTCCGAACGGGCTAGATAGCTGATATAAAACTCCCCAGTAGGATACGATTCTGCTGGGGAGTTTTGTTTTATATTGACTTGTTTATTTGCATGGGAGATGTGCCAATGCGACGAAGTTTAAAAGGGTTGATAGTTTGTGTACTGTTGTGTGTGGCAACGGTTGTTTGTGCCGCCAGTTGGCCACAAGTTGAAAATCGTTTACAGCAATGGCAGGGTGCAAAAGAGATCGCCTTGCCGCAGGGTGTTGACCCCTTTGAGGATGAACTGTTTGCTCCCGTTGCTGAAGCTGCTTTGATGCAGGGCTATATGGTCCTACCCGATGGCGTTTCAACGACGACTGGGTTGGTTTTTTCAATCCGTGACACCAGTCGTGGTAAAATGTTGGTGCTTAAGCGTGGTGAAGATGGTGCTATTCTGGCGATGGAAAAGATGCAGCCTGTTGCACCAGTTGCGGTTTTGTCGACGACAAACATCGCAAAGCCATTAGCGACAACTCCAATGGTGCCAGCGCCTGTGGTTGCCCCACCTGTGCCCACTCAGCCAGCTCAAACGATTCAATCCGTTAGTCTGGCAACGTCTCCGGTTTCTGTTTCACCCGTTATGACGGCAACATCATCAACGCTCTCTGTGCGACATCCCGCTCAACCTGTAGCACAGGCAGAATTGATGTTTGAGTTAGGTGGTGCCCCAGTTCAAATTGTGGCTTGGCCGCTCGGTGATGGTGCGATTGACCTTTATGTGATGTACGATGATTACATTCAGCGGTTGCGTAGCGATGGCCAACAGTTGCAATTGCTTGAGCGGTTTACGCCTCCCGTTTCACCGACCCGCGCCCTACGTCTTGATATCGGCGATATGGATGGTGATCATCAACCCGAATTGGCTGCGGTGTGGGCAGAGGATATCCGCGGTGTGTCGGATGGCACAAATTCGAAGATCCATAGTTGGGTATTGAGTCTGACTGATAATGGTCTACAGGCGATTAGTGATGATCTGTCTGGTTATGTATCATTAAGTGGTCAGCAGGCGAGGTTGCAAAAGCGTTCTGAGTTTTCCGCATTTACACCTGAAGTGTATGCTTTAGATCTTAATGACGGTGTGGTTGTTGTTAGTGACGAGCCTGTTCGCAACGATACACGTTTGCTGTTTAATCAGCTGGAATGGCCAGATGATCAAAGTGCGTTGGTCTGGAACGATGATGATCGTCTGATGTTGGTAGCAAAGAGCCAAAATACCCGGATTTCAGGTTCAACATTGTTGACCGATTTTGGCCGTTACCAAGGGCCAATGGTGTCGATTCCCCTGCAAGATCCTGAATATCGCAGTGGTTTTTCCGCTGGTGATCGGATTATGGCGCGTGAAGTGGTGTTGGGCCGACGATTGATTCAGCAACAAGGCTCGGTATTCACGCTTGTGCGTGGCCGTAGCGAAGGATTGCCGTTGGTTGGTCGTCCGAGTGGGGTGGATCGATTGGTGAAAATTGATCGTGTCGCAAATGGCTTAAGTGCAGGCTATCCATTCGCAGCAGTCGAAGCATTTATGATCGATTTCTCAGTATATGGTCAGGGGAGTCTTGAGGCCATTGTGCTGTTAAATGAGAAAGCCGATGGCAGCGGTCGTTCCTACTTACGCATGCAAGCACAACGCTAACGGTTCCATATTAAATAGAATGAAAAAAGGGGATGACCAAATGGTCATCCCCTTTTTTATTTAAGCTGTGTGTTGCTCTATTTAGCCAGTAGCTGTTGTGCTGCCTTGAGAACATTCTCGGCAGTGAAACCAAAGTGCTCCATCAGCTTGTCACCGGGGGCGCTGGCACCAAAACCTGTCATGCCAACAACCGCGCCATCGAGGCCGGTATAGCGTTCCCAGCCAAAGGTTGAGGCCGCTTCGACAGCCAAACGT